>Ga0137297_10451_pt1 | contig 31024 bp, 17 predicted proteins | sample RamsorincwithD2O_FD_97191 | JGI IMG/M metagenome (GOLD analysis project Ga0137297, IMG submission 97191) | Mouse cecal microbial communities from Vienna, Austria - Mucin amended with D2O | ecosystem: Host-associated > Mammals > Digestive system > Large intestine > Cecum | place: Austria: Vienna...
TAAACTTACTACAGAGTTTGTTGCTAAACCATTTAAAGTAATAAATTCAAATTTATATAAGTTTTTATTGTTTAAATTACCAGATGGTACTGGAGGAATTATACCTGTTTTCCATCACTTAATTGCAGATGCATGGAGTTTAAGTTTATTTATTTCTGAATTTGTAGATATTTACTCAAATTTATTAAAAGGGAATAACGAATTTTCTCCTTATCCAGATTACTCTGAATATATTGTATCTTCTAAAGAATACAGAGAAAGCAATAAGTTTACTAAAGATAAAGAATATTGGAGTTCAGTTTTTAATTGTAATCCTGATCTTACTTATATTTCAAATAAACGAGAGATAACCAATTCTAATTGTAATAGAAAAATTTGTTCTTTTGAACCCGAATTTTATAATAAAATTTTAGAATATTGTAAAAACCATAAATGTTCTGCTTACACATTTTTTATGGCAGTATTTTCTATTTATTTAGCAAAAATAAATAGTTCATCTTCTGCTATGTTAGGTACACCTGTGCTTAATAGAAGTAATTTTAGAGAAAAAAACACTTCAGGTATGTTTGTAAGTACTGTGCCTTTTAAAATAGATATAGATTCTAGTTCTGATTTTAATACTTTTTTAAACAAAGTATTATTAAATCAAACTTCTATATTTAGACATCAAAAATACCCTTATTCAGAACTACTTCAGGATATTAAAAGTAAATATAATATAAATGAAAATCTATATGATTTTGTATTATCTTATCAAAATGCTAGAGATAATAGAGCATCATCAAATTTAGATTATGAATCAACATGGGAACCTATTTCTAATATTGCTGAATCTATAGAAGCTCATTTTTATGACATGGATGATCATGGTAGTTCAAATATATATTATTATTATCAAACTGAAAAATTTAGTGAAAAAGATATTGAATTATTACATAATAGAATTATTAATATTTGCAGTCAAGCACTAGATAATCCTTGTATTAAAGATATGGCAGTTGTTTGCAAAGACGATTTGTCTGTTTTGGCTAGTTTTAATGATACTGATTTTAAATACAATAAAAGGCAGACTTTAGTGGATATATTTGAAAAACAAGTTAAAAGTTTTCCAGATAAAAAAGCTGTTATATTTAAGGATAAATACATTACATATAAAGAACTTGACGAAAAGTCTAATAGTATTGCAAATTACCTTTTAAGTAAAAATATTACTAAGAGTGATGTTATTGGTATAATGTTTAAACGTTCTTTAGACATAATTACATCTATTTGGGGAGTTTTAAAAACTGGTGCATCATATATTTTAATAGATCATAATTTACCTACAGATATTCTCCCAAAAGTAGATTCTTCAAATGACGACCGCTTCTGCATTATATACACTTCTGGATCTACTGGTACACCTAAGGGTGTTGAATTAAAACGTTTAGGTATAATAAATTTAGTAAATAGTTTTAGAGAACTTCTTAAAACTTCTAATTGCAGCAATTTTTTAAGTACTAGTGCAGTTTCTTTTGATATGTTTATTGTAGAGAATTTCATATCTATACTTGATGGAAAAACTGTTATTTTAGCTGATGAAGATGAACAAAAAATTCCTGCGTTCACTAGCAAACTTATAAAAGATAATAATGTAGATTTTATTGTAAGCACACCTTCTAAAATAAAATTGTTATTAGAAGAACCTGATTGTTTAAAAAATGTGAAGGTAATTCAATTAGGTGGAGAAGTATTTAAGTATGCCTTATATAAAAAATTAAGAGAACACACAAAGGCTGATATTCATAATGGATATGGTCCATCTGAATGTACTGCCTGTGCTACTAATAAATTAGTAACAAATGAAAACATTAATATTGGAAAACCATATCTAAATACCAAAGTTTATATAATGAATAAAGATGATAATATTTTACCTATTGGCATTTCAGGTGAAATAGTTATTAAAGGTGATGGTGTTGGAAAAGGTTATATAAATAAATATGATTTTAATGGTATATATCATACTGGAGATATGGGTATGATTTCTAATTCTGGTGAACTTATTTATTTAGGTAGAAGTGATAATCAAATTAAACTTCATGGACTTCGTATTGAGTTAGATGAAATTACTAATAAAATAATGCAAATTGATGGAATTATTAATGCCGTATCTGTAATAAAAAAAGTAAATAATATGGACTGTATTTGTTCATATATACAAGCTGATGTGAGCATTGATGAAAATACTATTAAAGATAATCTTTCAAAAGTATTACCTAAATACATGCTACCTTCTCATATTATGCAATTAGATAATTTTTCTATTACTACAAATGGAAAAATTGATACAAAGAGTTTGCCTGAAATTAGTGTTAAAGAAACAGAATTTGTAGAGTGCATAACTCAAATGGAAAAAAGTCTAGAGAAGATTTGGAAAAACATATTTAATCAAAATAAAATAAGTGCTAATATAAGCTTCTTTGATTTAGGTGCTGATTCATTAGCTAGTATTAGATTGGTTTCTGAAATTTACAGTAAACTTAATTTAAAAATAGACATTAAAGATATATATACATATCCTACTATTACTAGCCTTTCAAGTTTTCTTGAAACATTAGGTGAGCAAAAAGATATTTCAATAAAAAAACATAAGGAACAAAGCTCTTATCCTATTTCATCTGCACAAAGAAGAATTTTTTATACTACTAATATGGAAGAAGGAAGTTTAGCATATAATACTCCATTTGGTATATCATTTAAATCAAAGCCTAATATTACTAAATTAGAGAGTGCTTTATCTCAAATAATAAATATGCATGATGCATTTAAAACTTACTTTGTTTTAGAAAATGGAGATGTTGTCCAAAAAACTGTAAATAATATTGATTTTCATTTAGATATTAAAAACTATAAAAATGAAGATTTTATAAAACCCTTTGATTTATCAAAAGCTCCTCTTATTCATGTAGAGCTTAATCATTATGATGGTAAATATTTATTGCAACTAGATATTCATCACATAATTTGTGATGGTGTTTCTATAAATATTTTCGCTAATGAGCTATGCAATCTATATAATGGTATACAAGTTAAACCTTCTAATATTGATTATATTGACTATGCTGTTTCTGAACATATAAAAGAAGAAGATAAAGAATATTGGATTTCTCAATTCTCAAATGGAGTTCCTTTATTAAATATGCCTACTGAATTTGAACGTACAAATATAAAATCATATGAAGGTAGTAATTTATATAAAAATTTGCAATCTTCTAAAATAACTGAATTATGCAAAAATTTAAATATTACTCCATATATGTTCTTGTTGTCTTGTTTTTATGTATTATTATATAAATATACTATGCAAAATGACATTATAATTGGAACTCCTATAGTTGGCAGATCTAATCCAAAACTTAATAATATTATTGGTATGTTTGTAAATACTCTTCCATTAAAACAAAATGTACAACCATCAAATAAATTTTCTGAGTTTTTATTAGCAGTTAAAGGTAATTGTTTAAATTCATACAATCATCAAACATATCCTTTTGATGAATTAGTAAAAGTCTTAAATGTTCAAAGGGATCCTAGCAGAAATCCAATGTTTGATGTCATGTTTACATATGAAAGTGGTGGTATGCCAACATTTAAAATAGATAATGAAGATGTAGAGTATTTAATACCTGAGAATAACACTTCTAAATTTGACTTTTCTTTAGAAGTGACACCAAGTGAAGATGACTTTTCTTTAAGACTTGAATATTGCAGTAAGCTATATAGTAAAAATTTCATGGAAACATTTTTAGATTGCTATATAAATATTATTGATACTGTTATAGACAACTTAGATATACAAATATCTAAAATTAATATGCTTTCTGAAGTACCTGACATTTATCCAAAGCTTGACTATCCTAAAGATTCAAGAATTATTGATTTGTTTGAAAAACAGGTTAGTCTTACTCCTGACAAAATTGCTTTAGTTTTTGGAAATGAAAAATATACTTATAAAGAATTAGAAGTAAAAGTAAATAAACTTGCTAACCATTTAAAAAATTGCGGAGAAAATAAAATAATAGGTATTATGATGAATCGTAGTTCAGAACTTATTATTTCTATTCTTGCTACTTTAAAATCTGGTGCAGGATATTTGCCTATTGACCCTACTTATCCAACAGATAGAATTAATTATATTATAGAAGATAGTCATGTTAATCTTATATTAACTGAAAAACAGTATGCAAATTGGGTGAATATACCAACTGTATTAGTAGATGATAAAAATTCTTATGATAAATACAAAAAATTTGATACTAATCAAACATCAGATGATATTGCTTACTTAATTTATACTTCTGGATCTACTGGTAAACCTAAAGGTGTTATAATAAAGCAATCTAGTGTTATTAACTTTATATATGGAACATGTGAAGATATTGATTTAAAAGATAAAACCATCGTTAATATTACTACTATGTGCTTTGATATATTTGTACTTGAAAGTTTACTTCCATTATGTACAGGTATGAAAGTAGTTATGGCAAGTAATGAAGAACAAAATAACCCTATTTTATTAAATCAATTATGTTTAAAAAATGGCGTTCAAGTAATACAAACTACACCTTCTAAGTTTAAGTTCCTTATGACTGATAATTTAGAATATTTAAAAAATTTAGAAGTGATATCTTTAATTGGTGAACCTTTCCCTATAGATTTACTTAAAAATATTAAAAGTATAACTAATTCAAGAGTATACAATATGTATGGTCCTACTGAAACTACAGTTGGTTCTACATTAAAAGATCTTACTAATACTAATAAAATTACTATTGGAAAGCCTCTTGCAAATACTAGAGTATTAGTACTTGATAATGACTTAAACCCTGTTCCATATAATGTACCTGGTACTTTATATATTGGTGGGGATGGAGTTTCTTTAGGTTATCTTAATAGACCCGAGCTTACAGCAGAAAAATTTATAAATTATAATGGAGAATTAATATATAATTCAGGAGATTTAGCTAAGTTTTTACCTAACGGTGAGTTAGCTTGCTTAGGAAGAACCGATTTTCAAGTAAAAGTACGTGGCCTTAGAATTGAATTAGGAGAAATTGAAAAAGCAATATGTTCTTATAGAGGTGTAAAAGATTCTGTTGTTACAGTAAAAAATATAGATGGTAGAGAAATACTTTGTGGATATTTTGTCGCAGATGCAAGAGTGTCTCTTTCTACATTGAAAAAATCTTTATCTAAAAAATTACCTAATTATATGATTCCTTCATATTTATTGCAACTTGATACTTTTAAATATACTCCTAATGGAAAAATAGATAGGAAAAATTTGCCTGATCCTGTTTTTGAGTCTAAGGAAATAATTGCTCCTAAAACAGATTTAGAAACTAAAATATTAAATATTTGGAGGTCTATTTTATCTATTAATGAGATTAGTACTGATGACAATTTCTTTGATATTGGTGGAGACTCTTTATGTGCATTAAAAATGCAAATAGAACTTATGAAAGAGAACTTAAATATAAATTATGGCGATATTTTTAAAAATAATACTATTATTAGTTTAGCAGAATTCCTTGAAAAAGATAAAGATAGCAATGATATACCTATATATTCTAAAAAAGATTTTAAAAATGTGAGTAAACTACTTAAAAAGAACTCTACTTTTAAGCGTTTAAAATTAAAACAAAAAGATCTTAATAATGTATTACTTGTGGGGGCTACTGGTTTTTTAGGTATACATGTACTTGCTGAATTATTAAAAATTGATCACATTAAAATTTATTGTTTAGTTAGAAATGATCCAAGCACATCTGCTGAACATAAATTAAAGAATAAATTCAAATATTATTTTGGTAGTGATTTGAGTAATCTATTTGGTACAAGACTATTTGTAATATCTGGAAATGTTACATCTAGCAATTTTGACATTTCTACTGAAACTTATGAATTATTAGGTAAAGAAGTTTCTGCAGTAGTAAATTGTGCTGCTTCTGTAAAACATTATGGAAATTACAAAGATTTTGAAATAATTAATGTTAACGCTGTAAAAAACTTAGTATCTTTTTGTGAAAAATATGGTAAAGAATTTTACCAAACTTCTACAATTAGTGTATCTGGTAATACTATGACTTCTCTTCCAAATAGTTATAATCCTAAAAAGAAAATTTATTTTGGAGAAAATAAATTATTTATAGGTCAAAAACTTGATAACGTTTATGTTAGAAGTAAATTTGAAGCTGAAAAGTTTGTATTAGAAGAAATCTCTAATCACAAATTAAAAGGTATTATTTTAAGAATTGGTAACTTGACTCATAGATATTCAGATGGCAAATTTCAGGATAACAGCTTAGATAATGCATTCTTAAATAGATTAAAAGCATTTATGTATTTAAAAGAATTACCTGAATCTATGACTAAAAATTATATAGAATTTAGCCCTGTAGATAAAATAGCTGAGTCTATAGTAGTATGTATGAAATATTATACAGATCCTATGTCTGTACTACATTTATATAATTCTAATCATTTGTACATAGATAAATTTATTGAAATTTTACGTAAATTAGGCTTTACAATTGATGTAGTTAGTGATAATGTATTTAAAGAACACTTAAATAGTAAATTATTTAATAGTAGCAACTCCGACACAGTAAGTGTACTTTTAAATGATATGGATAACAATAAAAATTTAATATATAAAACTAATCTGCAAATTACTAATAAATTTACACTAAAATTTTTAGATAAAGCTGATTTCAGTTGGCCTGAAATTACTAAAGATTATATAGAAAAAATTTTAAAAAACTTAAGAGGAGAATAAAATGCAATATTCAATATACTTTGTTATATTAGCAATTATAGTTTTAAGCGAAATATTTATATTTTATTTCGTTAAAAAGCGTAGTAGCAAAAGTAACCAACTGGTAAATGCTTTCAAAATTACTATGATTTGTATGATGATGTGGTGTATCGTTCTTATGATACAAATATTAGTAATAAACTTTATATCAGTAGACTTTGCATTATATGTAGATTATCTAGTTTATATACCGATAGCATTTTTACCAGTTGCATTGTTTTTCGTTGCATATATATTTTCTAAAAAGCATATTGAATTTAAGAAATGGTATATTTTACTTTTTATAGTTCCATCTATTACAATGTTAGTATTATGGACAAATGACTTTCATCACCTTTTCTATGGCCACTATTCTTTAACTCCTGATGAAACTATATTTGGTGCATACTTCCCTGTACACTCAATTTATACTTATGGTTTGTTTGCAGTTGATATTGTAATGTTAGTTAAAACTTCAATAAAACAATCAGCAATGTTATCTAAGCAATCAATACTTATAATTATTGGTTCTATGTTCCCAATATTAGTAAATTTCTTAGGAATGACTGCTTTTAATATGAATATTTATGTAACACCTATATCTTTTATAATTACTATATTTTTCTTTGGTGTTGCAATATTAAGATATAACTTTCTTAGTATCGCTCCTATAGCTTTAAAAAAAGTTGTTGATCAAATGTCTGATTTATATTTAGTTTTAAACCAGGACTGTTTAGTTTCTGATTGTAATAAACCTTTTGAAAGTGTATTTAAAGTAAAAAAAGATAAATTAATTGGTAAATACATATTTGATTTAGACTTTTCTAATAAGATTGTATCTAATAATAGTGGTCTTAAAAAGAATATTGTAAATGCACAAAAATCTCAAAAAATATATAGATTAGAGGCTCGTCTAAAAGATGAAGATAAACACTTTAATATAGAAATTAGTGGTATTTATGAAGATGGTCAATGTATAGGTATTTTAATATTATTTAAAGATATTACACAACATATTTTAGATATGAAAGCATTAGAGCAAAACCAAAATACTTTACTAGAAAGAGAACGTTTGGCATCATTAGGACAAATGGTTGGAGGAATTGCGCACAACCTTAAAACTCCTATAATGTCAATAGCTGGTGCTGCTGATGGTTTAGAAGATTTAATTAATGAGTATGATAAATCTATTGATGATACAGAAGTTACTAAATCTGATCATCATGATATAGCCAAAGAAATGAATTCATGGGTTTCTAAAATAAGAAGTTATGACTCATACATGTCTGATGTTATTACTGCTGTTAAAGGTCAAGCTGTTAATATGAATGATGATAAACCAATTTTATTTACTATAGAGGAACTACTTAATAGAGTTAATATTTTAATGAAACACGAACTAAAAAATGCTCTTGTTACTCTTAATATAAAATATGATAAAATAAGCACATCTACTTCTATTTTAGGTAATATTAATAGCTTAGTTCAAGTTATTAATAACTTGATTTCTAATGCTATACAATCTTATAATGGAAAACCTAACCAAACTATAGACCTTATCATTAGTAAAGTTAACAATAATATACAATTATCTGTAGTTGATCATGGTTCAGGTATTCCAAAAGAAGTACAAGATAAATTATTCTCACAAATGATAACAACAAAAGGACAAAATGGTACTGGTTTAGGATTATTTATGTCATATTCTACTATTAAAGGACACTTTAAAGGTACTATGACATTTGAATCTGAAGTAGGTAAAGGTACTACATTCAATATACTATTACCATCTAATTAATTTATATAGCAATACTTTATTGCTAAAATGGAGGTTCATATGAGAAAATATATGCAAGAAGTTGAAGCTTCACCTTTTAAAATTATTGCTGTTGATGATGATCCTGGAATATTAGATTCATTATCTGTTGTATTAAAAAGAAATGGTTATTCTTTGACTACATTTACTAATCCTTTGGATGCAATTGAAAATATGAAAAATAACCACTATGATTTGCTTTTACTAGACTTTATAATGTCCCCTCTTCATGGTGATCAAGTTGTATCTGAAATTAGAAAATTTGACAAAGACTTATATATTTTATTACTTACAGGTCATAAAGACTTGGCTCCACCACTTGATACAATTAAGCAATTAGACATTCAAGGATATTGTGAAAAAAGTGATAACTTTGATCAACTGCTTTTATTAATAGAATCTGGTTTAAAAGCTATTGAACAAAGACAAACTATAAGTGATATAAATGATGAATTAGAGGATGCAAATAAAAAATTAAAACAAGCCTTTTTAGATATAGTTGAAACTTTAAGAGCTACTGTTGAAGCTAAAGATTCATATACAAGAGGTCATTCTGATAGAGTATCTGCTTATTCTGTATTATTAGGAAAGTACTTAAATTTAAGTGAGGAAGAAATTGAAAATTTAAGAATTGGTGGGCTTTTCCATGATGTTGGAAAAATAGGTATACCAGATACCATATTACTTAAAAATGGAAAACTTACAGATGAAGAATATACAGAAATAAAAAAACACCCTATTATAGGTGAAAATATTCTTAAAAACTTTGAAATGTTTAAAAATATTATTCCATTTGTAAAATATCATCATGAACGTTTTGATGGAAGAGGTTATCCAGAAGGTTTATCTGGAGATAATATACCATATATGTCAAGAATTGCAGCTGTTGCTGATTCATTTGATGCTATGTCTTCAAGAAGAGTTTACAGAGATAGTTTATCTAAAGAAATAGTTAGAGAAGAAATATCTAAAAATGCAGGAACTCAGTTCGATCCTAAAATAGTTGATGTATTTTTAGATATAATAGATAATCATTATGATGAAATAGAAAAAATCCAGAAAGAATATAAATAAACACATATATTTTTATTAACTTTAAAGCAATTATAAAGTAAAACATATAAAATCCCCTGTGAGTGCAATTCACTGGGGATCTTGCTATTTATGTAAGTTTTCTATAATTTCTATTCTATTCCTAAATATTCATTATATGTTTGTTCCTTATCTATAAATCCATCCTTACGTATATCGAATATTCTATTTGCAACTGTTTGCATTAATTGATGGTCATGTGATGTAAACATCATATTACCTATAAATCTTTTCATTCCTTCATTTAATGCTGTAATAGATTCCATATCTAAGTGGTTTGTAGGTTCGTCAAATATCAAAAAGTTTGCACCTGAAAGCATTATTTTTGAAAGAACGCATCTTACTTTTTCTCCTCCTGAAAGTACATCTACAGATTTTAGAGCCTCTTCTCCTGAAAATAACATTCTTCCTAAAAAGCTTCTAACATATGTTTCATCTGGATCTTTAGAATATTTTCTTAGCCAATCTGTTATTGATTCCTTTGATCCGAATAAATAGTTATTATCTTTTGGAAAGTAATTATTAGATATAGTAGTTCCCCATTTTATTTCGCCTTCATCTGGTTCAAGTTCTCCTGATAAAATTTGGAATAATACGGTTATTGCATTTTCATTTTCAGCAAGCACTGCTATTTTATCTTTATCTTTTACCTTAAAAGATATATTATCTAATATTTTTTCTCCATTTATTGTTTTAGATAAGTTCTTAACTTCCAAAATATCATTTCCTGGTTCTCTATCTGGTTTAAATTCTACATATGGATATTTTCTTGCAGATGGTTTTATTTCATCTAGTTGTATTTTTTCTAGTGATTTCTTTCTTGATGTTGCTTGCTTAGATTTTGATGCATTAGCACTAAATCTTGCAATAAATTCTTGTAACTCTTTTATTTTTTCTTCCTTTTTCTTGTTTTGCTCTCTCATCTGTCTTTGAATTAATTGGCTTGACTCATACCAGAAATCATAATTTCCAGGATATACTTTAATTTCCCCATAATCCACATCACATATGTGAGTACATACCTTATTTAAGAAATATCTATCATGTGAAACAACAATTACTGTATTTTCAAAATTTATTAAAAACTCCTCTAACCATGAAATTGTTTTTAAATCTAAATCGTTTGTAGGCTCATCTAATAAAAGTATATCTGGATTGCCAAATAAACTTTGTGCAAGTAAAACTTTTACCTTGTCTTTGGCTTCTATTTCACTCATCTGTTTATAATGCATTTCTGGAGATAATCCTAAATCATTTAATATTTGTTCTGCATCAGATTCAGCATTCCAACCATCTAGTTCTGCAAACCTTTCTTCTAATTTTGCAGCTTTCATACCATCTTCTTCATTAAAATCTGGTTTTGCATATATTTCATCTTTTTGAGTTTTTATATTATATAACTCTTTATTCCCCATTATAACTGTATCTATTACTGTAAAAGCTTCAAATGCAAAGTGATCTTGATTTAGTACAGATATTCTCTCTTGTTTTTCCTTTGTCACTTCCCCTTTGCTAGGTTCAAGTTCTCCTGATAGTACTTTTAAAAATGTAGATTTTCCCGTTCCATTTGCTCCTATAATTCCATAGCAACATCCTTTATTAAATTTAATATTAACATCCTCATATAATGCTCTTTTTCCAAATCTTACTGATACTCCATTTGCGGTTAGCATTTTAACCCTCCATTCTTATTTATACTTTTTACTGTAACACTAATGGTATTTATTATACCAAATAAAAAGGCATATATCAATAGATATATTTTTTATATTTATCAATTTATAATATGTAAAAGAGGATTTTATATTGATAAATCTCAAAAGAAAGGAATGTTTTAATTATGGAAAATAATGGGGTAACTGAAGAAGTTAAAAATGAAGAAAAAGTTGATTTAAAATTAAATGAAAAACAAGATATACCTGAAGCAAAAGCTAAAAAAGGGTTCAAAGTGTCTAAAAAATTAATTGGTATTATTGCTGGAGTAGTAGTACTTATTATAGTAGGATCAGTAATTGCAATGTTTATGTCAAATAATAGTAATTTAAACTCAAAAGCTAAACAAATTTATGATGTAATGAATGATACCTCTGATTTATTAGATGATGTTGCAGATGAAGTTTATAGTTGTTGGTATGGCTATGTTTATGAAAAGGAATATAAATCAGTTGATGCAGCATTACTTGATGCTTATGTTAATGAGGCAGATACAATTAACAAAATAAAAGCCAATGATGTTCTTATTGAGGATTTATTAAAACAACTAAAAGATAAAAATTATAAAAATAAAAATGAAAATGCTTATAACAGTATGTTAGATGCATATGATTCTTATAAAGAATATTATGAATTTGTTATTAATGTAAGTGGTTCTTTTAATAGTTATAGTGCTAAAAAAGAAGAACTAAAAAAAGAAGTAAAATCTTATTTAAATAAATTTAATCGTAATTTATAATACTTTTAGTAAAATTTAAGGGATTCCTAAAATTTATAATGGGAGTCCCTAATTTTTTTGTCGAAATATATAGATTTTTGATGAACGATTTTTCTTTACTTTTTCCATATTTTGTTATATACTATTATCGTCTTAGTTCACTAAAATACAATTCTATAATTTTAATTATATTTTTAATTTTTTATAATAATTTAATCTTTTATAATTTCAAATTTGATTAAAAATTTATCCTTTAAAGTTTAATTAAAACTTTTTTCTTATATTTTGTTTAATATAATAAGATCATCTTTCTATAATTAATTTATATTTTGCCCTTATTTAAAATTGTATTTTAGTGCTAAGAATTTTTATATTTAAATTAACATTGGAGAGAATACGAATGTAACGAAAAACTGTTGAAAAATTTAGAAGAATTATATAATACAAATGACAAAGGCAAAATATGAATATGAGAAAAATGAAAACAATATGCTTGTTCAGTGGATATTATTCATATTGGATCCTAATAATAAGGAGGTAAATCTATTATGTCAGATAATAATGAGATAAAATAAACCACTAAAAAATTATAAAATATAAGTGAAGATGTAAGAAAAAGGGCAGAAATACTTGAGAGATGGGAACTAGAAGAACAATGAGATAAAACTTCATTAATTAACTATGGAGAAGAACAAGGTATTAAGAAAGGAATAATAGAAGTTGCCAAAAACTTAATTTCTATTGGTATGAACCCTGAGGATATTTCTAAAGTTACAAATTTAAGTATAGAAGAAATAAACGATTTAATAAATAATTCTAAATAATTTTATAATAAAGCGGACCTATTTTTATGTCATATTACTCGACTTAACTTTAGGCCCGCTTTTTTCTAATTATTTCTTTTCATCTGCAACTATTTTCTCTTTATTATCATTTTCAATTTTTATACTATCTGTTATCATAATAAATTTAACATTACCATTATTTCCATCTTCTAACATTGTAAAATTATTATATTGCTTAGATAATTCTTTTAATTTTTCTATTCTATCAGTTATATCTTTTAAATCTCCATTTATATAATTACAAATATTTTCAATTCCTTCTGACTTAAATTTGTTCATTCCATCTGCAAGTTCAATAGATCCATTAGCTAATTGATTTGATCCATCTTCTAATTGAGATAATGCTGATTTAAGTATTTCTACTTTATTATCGACTTCACCTAATGCCTCACTAATTGATGATTCATATTTACTCAACTTTTTATCTATCTCATTACCTACAAATTCCCCATTTAGTTGCTTTTTTATTAAATTATTTGCAACTTCATTTGCAATTGTAGATGTATATGTTGACGCTAAATCTTGAGCAGTTTTATTTGCAACAGAATCTACAACATTATTTAATTCTAATTTTGCTTTATTTCCATATGATTTAAGAACTTCATCATTACTTAATTTTTGTTTCAAAGCTTCTACAATACTTTTTTGCATATTTTTTTCATATTCTTTTAACAATTCCATATTACCTTGTGTAAATTTATTTGCTATATTTTGTGATACTGATGTAATATATTTATTTAATTCAATTTTTATTTTCTCTTCAATTTGTGTTGCATTTCCAACTGAAATGTTATCTATTTTTTTATTAATTTCTGTTTCTACATTCGTTAATGTTGAATTTGAAACTACTCCTATAATTTGAAGTGCTTCTAGATCTGTAATACTATTATTTATTACTTTAATATTTGCTATTTCTTTAGCATATTTTTTTCTAAGACCTTCTATCTGTTGAGGTGTTAATTTAGATACATCTATCTTTTTTGAATCTATTGCATTATTTATAACATTTTTTATCTCTTTTTTTATTGATATTTCTAATTCATTTAAATAACTATTAATTTGTATATCATTTTTTGCACTTTCATATACTTCCTTAATGTCCTTTGCAATAGCATCTCTAAGTTGTTTTTCTTGTTCTTGTGTCAATATATTTCCATTATTTTTTTGAATCTCATTTAGCTTTTCATTTATAGCTAAATTTGTATATTTTATTGATGTATCAACTACTGAACTTTCAAGTTCTTCCTTATGATTCTCTATAGCATTTTTCGCTTCTATTTTTGCTTGTTTTTCAATATCTGGAAGCATTTTATCTATTTCTTGATTTAATATATTTATAATCTGTTTTTTTATTTCGTTTTTATCTACATTGTTTCTTGTATTTTCATATTGATTCATTACTGAATTTAGTTCATATGATAATTGTTTTATTCCAGTATTTAATTGTAATGATCCGTCCTTTAATGAATTACTTCCATCAGCTAATTGATTACTTGCACTTTGAAGTTCATTTACTTTGTTATAAATTTGATCTAAATTATCTACTAATTCTAAATCACTCTCCTCTAGTAATTTTGAAGTTGCATATGTTATTATATTTCCTAATTCAAAACTTGAACTTTCCATTGTTATCTCTACTGTATTTGGTATCTCTAATTTATCTTTTGAAATGTCTAAGCTTTCTTGCATACCTGGTACAGAAATACCTATCAAAGTCGTTTTATCTCCATTATCAATTGCTTTACCATTTCTTATTTCTATATTTTTGTTATTATTGTTATCAACAATTGCTCCACAAACTACTACAAATGGTGTATACATTGTAACATTTCTTCCATTAATTGATACTATATGGCTATCTTTGTTTATATATTCTATAACAATTTTAATTTTACCACTTTTTCCTGCAATTTCTTCTTTACTTATTTCTTCTCCATTTAATTCATATTTAATTTTACATTCTATTGGTAATTCTTTGTTTGTACTTCCTTGATAATACACATCTTCTCCATTTGAATTCCATACTAATTTATTTTCATCTATATTCGGATTCTCATCACTTCCAACATTTTTTATGTTTAATAAATCTGTTAAATCATTTATTATACTTAATTTTTCATCATTTTTTATATGATTATTAACTATTGTACTATATGAATTTCCATCAGAATCTAATTTTGTGTATACAGTTTCATCTTTAGTATATGCAAATACTGGTGAAGCATAAGCTATTATTGTTCCTAATAATATACTTGCTGTTATTTTTGATATAATTTTTTTATTCATATTAAACTTTCCTCTCTTTCATTTTATATGTTGTTTTACATATTACTTTATCGAAAATCATTAAGAATGCTGGTAATATAGATATTACACTTATCATACTTATTATTGCACCTCTTGACATTAATGTACATAAAGATCCTATCATTTCTATTTTAGAATATACGCCTACACCAAATGTTGCTCCAAAGAAGCATAAACCACTTACTAAAATAGATTCTATAGATGTTCCTAAGGCTTCGCTTACTGCTTCTTTTTTCTCATTTCCTTCTTTTCTTTTATTTATATATTTAGTAGTTATTAATATTGCATAATCTATTGTAGCTCCTAATTGTATTGTCCCTATTACTATTGATGCAATAAAAGGCAAAGTTGTATTTGTATAATATGGTATTCCCATATTAATAAATATTGCAAATTCTATAACAATCATTAAAATTACTGGTAAAGACGCTGACTTTAGTACAAATATCATTAATATAAATATAACTGCATTTGAAACTATAGTTACACTGTTGAAATCATGGTCGCTTATTTCTACTAAGTCTTTCATTAATGGACCTTCTCCTGCAAGTATTGCATTTTCATCATATCTTTTAATAATATTATTTATTTTAGTTACTTGCTCATTAAGTTCATCTGTTGCCATTTCATATTTTGAATTTATAATTATCATTTGGTATTCTTCATTTTGGAATATGTTGACTAAATCTTCTGGTAAGGCCTCTTTAGGAATTCCTTTACTCCCCAATTTTGAATATCCTATAGTCCATTCTATACCATTTAAATTTTCTATTTCACCGATCATATTATTTACTTTATAATCTGGCAAATCTTTGTCTACTAATAATAATTCCATTGATACCATGTTAAACTTTTCCTGTAATTCATTATTCGCTGATATACTATCTAATGTTGCTGGCAAAGATTTATCTAAATTATAATATACTTTCGTATTTCTATACCCCCAAAATGCTATTGGGAGAATTATTAAAAATGATATTGCTATTGCTTTATAATGCTTAATTATAAAATCCTTTATTTTTATAAATTTAGGTAATATTTGTCTGTGCTTTGTCTTTTCTATTAAATTATTTAACTCTAATATCATTGCTGGCAATATTGTTACTACACATATAACCCCTAATAATACCCCTTTTGCCATTACTAAACCTATATCTTTTCCTAAAGTAAGATTCATACTACATAGTGCTAAAAAGCCTGCTATTGTTGTAAGTGAACTTCCTACTACTGATAATAATGTTTTATTAATTGCATTTGCCATTGCATCTTCTATATTTTTATGCTTTTCTTTTTCTTGCATATAACTATGATATAAAAATATTGCAAAATCCATTGTTACACCTAATTGAAGAACAGCACTTATTGCTTTTGTTATATATGAAGTTTCTCCTAATAATATATTACTTCCCATATTATATAGGATAGCTATGCCTATATTTACTAACAACAATACTGGTGCTAAATATGAATCTAGAGCTATTTCTAATATGATCAAACAAAGTATTACTGCTATTATTACATATATTGCTATTTCTGAATTTGATAAATTTCTTGTATCTATTAAAGTAGCCGTCATCCCACTTATTTTACAGTGTTCATCTGTTATATTTCTTATTTCTTCAACAGTTTTCATTGTTGTATCTGATGAAATAGCCTCTTTAAATGTAACTAGCATTATAGTTTCTTTGTCTTTATATATTTTTTCTTTTATATCTTCTGGTATCATTTCTACTGGAATTCCTGTTCCTATTATATCTGCTATACTTACTACTTTTTCAACATTGTTTAACTCTTTTATTTTATCTTCTAATTTGAGTATATCTTTTGTTTTCATATCATCTAATATAACAATTGAAAATGCACCCATATTAAACTTTTCTGATAAAATATTTTCACCTTGTACAGTTTCTACATTATCTGGAAGATATACTAATATGTCATAATTTATTTTAGTCATTTTCATTCCTATAATAGATGGTATTAATAATAGTAAAGCTATAATTAAGATAAGTTTTCTGTGTTTGCAAATAGCTTTTCCAAACTTCTGCATATTTCCCTCCTTTCTTTTATGACCATTAGTCATTTTAGCATATTATACTATATTGTTGACTATTAGTCAATATGTTTTTTGTATTTTATTACCTACTTTGAAATTAAGTAATATTAGCATAGTTGTTTTTTTATACTTCTCTATTAATTTCAACAAATTTCAAAAAATAATTGACCAATGTTCAAAAATATGTCATAATCTATTATATAGGGGAGGATAATTTATTATGAAGGAAAATAACGAAAATGATAAAGAAAATAGACTTCTAGCATCTGCTTTTAAACTATTTAATGAAAAAGGTATTAAATCCACATCTATTCAAGATATTGTTGATAATGCAAATGTTGCTAAAGGAACATTCTATTTATACTTTAAAGATAAATATGAAATTAGAGATATTTTAATCGCTAAAAAATCTAAAAAATTATTTAATGATGCTTTGGAAGAATTAAGAAAAAATTATATACAAAATTTATCTGATCAAGTAATTTTCATAATAAATTATGTTATTGATGAACTTACAAAAGCTCCAACATTACTAAAATTTATATCTAAAAATCTTTCTTGGGGAATATATAACCAAACTGTATTAAAAATATATGAGAATAATGAATACTCAAAAGATAGTGTACGAAATTTATTCTTAAAAGGAGTTAAAGAAAGTAACTTAAAACTAAAAAATCCAGAAGTAACTTTATTCATGATTATTGAATTAGTAAGTTCTACTTGCTTTAATTCAATAATATATAATGAACCACTTCCAATAGATGAATATAAGCCATATTTATATGATGCTATTCGTGAATTAATTAATAATAAATAATTTTAAAAAACTATTGATTTTTTTAATCTATTATATTATTATGTTACAAGAGGTGTAAAAAAGTGACAAATTATTCTATTAAAAAAGATAAATTAAAATTAATTGATTCCTCAAAATTTATATTTATTGTTTTCTAAACACTATTTATTAGTGTTTTTTTGTTGCTAATTTTTGCACAAAAAAATAAAAGGAGGTATTCTCATGGAAGAGAATGAAAAAATGCTTGTTGATGTAAACGAAAAACCTGCTATTGCAAAATGGATTATACTTGCTATTCAACATGTTTTTGCTATGTTTGGTGCTACAATATTAGTTCCAATTTTAGTAAATTCAACAGCAGGCGAAACAGTTTTAACAATACCTGTTGCACTTGTTACATCTGGTATTGGTACACTTATTTACATATTATGTACAAAAGGAAAATCACCAGTTTATTTAGGTAGCTCATTTGCTTTTATAGCACCACTTGCAGCAGCTTATTTAAAAGGTGGCATAGCTGGAGCTATGACTGGTGTAATGGTAGTAGGTTTAATCTATGTTATAGTCGCTACAATAGTTCATTTTGCAGGTAAAAACTGGCTTAATAAATTATTGCCACCTGTAATTATTGGCCCTATGATTATGGTTATAGGTTTAGGATTAGCACCAAGTGCTATTTCACAAATTGGTCTTACTTCTGGAATGGAATTTGATTGGAAAATAGTATTAGTTGCTTTTGTATCTTTTATTGTGACAGCAGTTGTAATGACAAAAGCAAAAGGATTTTTAAAAGTAATTCCTTTCTTAGTTGGTATAGTAGTAGGTTACGTTTTATCTGTTATATTAGGGATTATAGACTTTACAGCAGTTCAAGAAGCTAAATTCTTTAGTGTTCCTCAGTTTATAATACCTTTTGTAAATTACATGCCTGATTTTAGTGCTTTAATTACTATCGCTCCTATTGCTTTTGTTACATTATGTGAGCATATAGGAGATCATACTTCATTAAGCAACATTATTCATAAAGATCTATTAAAAGAACCTGGTTTAGATAAGACATTATTAGGAGATGGTATTGCTACTTTTGTAGCAGGTATATTAGGAGGACCAGCAAATACTACTTATGGAGAAAATACTTCTGTTGTAGGTATAACTAAAGTAGCATCTGTATGGGTTATTGGTTTAGCAGCAATTATTGCAATAGTAGTAGGCTTTTTAGGTAAATTTACAGCTTTAGTTTCTACTTTACCAAGTGCAGTTTTAGGTGGAGTATCACTATTATTATATGGATTCATTGCTGTAAATGGTTTAAAAGTACTTATAAAAAATCAAGTCAATTTTGAAGATCCTAAAAATGTTGTAGTTGCTTCTACAATGCTTGTATTAGGATTAGGTGGAGCCGCAATATCTATAATTAGTGGAGATTTATCTGTTACAATTTCTGGTATGAGTTTAGCAGCTATAATTGGTATAGTTCTTAACTTAGTTTTATCTATTAATATTGGAAAAGATAAGCAAAGTACTAAAAAAGAAGAAAAAGTAGCAAAACCTAAGAAGGAAAAATCTAAAAAGAATAAAGTTACTAAATAAGGAGATTATATATGAAAACAATTGAATTAAAACACCCTTTAATTGAACATAAACTTGCAATTTTAAGAAATGAAAAAACGGGTACAAAAGAATTTAGAGAAATTATAGGCGAAATATCTATGATTTTATGTTATGAAGCAATGAAAGATGCTACTCTTGAAAAAGTAGAAATTACTACACCAATACAAAAAATGACTGCAGGAGTATTAAATGAAGATAAATATGCTTTTGTTCCAATTTTAAGAGCTGGCACAGGTATGCTTGATGGAGTAATTAAACTTATACCAAATGCAAAAATTGGCCATATTGGTATGTATAGAGATGAAAAAACATTCAAGCCAATTAATTACTTTTTTAAAGTTCCAAAAGATATTCAAAATAGAGAAGTAATCATATTAGATCCAATGCTTGCAACTGGTGGATCTGCTATTGACGCAATAGAACTACTAAAAGAAAAAGGTGTTAAAAAAATGAAATTTCTATCTATAATTGGTGCACCTGAAGGATTAAAAAAAGTAGAAGAAACACATCCTGATGTTCAAGTATATTGTGCTCACATTGATGAATGTTTAAATGAAAATGCTTATATAGTACCAGGGTTAGGTGATGCTGGAGATAGAATATTTGGAACCAAATAATAATTAGAACAAAACGGACCTCTTCTTATGTCAGACGATTAAAATTATTTTTAGGTCCGCATAATTTGTTCGTATCGCCAAAATTGCATAGCAATTTTGTGTGACTTGTATTTTTATATTATAGGAAGTTCGAAGAACTTTCCTATAATATAAAATAGTGCTTCTTAAATGAAGCATTATTTTTTTGTTTTATGAATACATATACAAATTTTTTTAAATTGGGTATAATAACTTTAGGAGTAAATTTATGGATGATATTAAAATTATAGCTAATAAAATAAAAAATGCTGGAGGAAGGTTATATTTAGTTGGCGGTGCCGTTAGAGATGAATTAATGGGTATAACTAAACATGACGAAGATTATTGCGTAACTAGAATAGATTCAAAGGATTTTGAAAAACTTTTTCCTAATGCTGTTTCCAGAGGTAAGTTCTTCCCTGTTTACGATTTAGATAGTAAAGAATTTGCTATGGCAAGAAAAGATATAAAAACTGGAATTGGTCATAAAAATTTTGTTTTTGAAGTTAACAAAAATATATCTATTGAAGAAGATTTAGAACGTAGAGATATAACAATAAATTCAATTGCTAAAGATGTATTAGATAATACAATAATAGATCCTTTTAATGGAATAAAAGACTTAGAAAGTAAAATTATTAGGGCAACTTCTAGCCATTTTGTTGAAGATCCTTTAAGAGTATATAGGGTAGCTAGATTTGCTTCCATATTTGGATTTGATGTTGATAGTACTACTTTAAATATGATGAATTCATTAAGAAATGAATTAAATAGTTTATCCCCTGAAAGGGTATTTATTGAATTTAGAAAAGCACTCTTATCATCAAAACCATCTATATTTTTCAATATATTAAGAAAATGTAATTTACTAGATGTTCATTTTAAAGAAATATATGATCTAATTAATGTAGAACAACCTGTTAAATATCATCCTGAGGGTGATGCTTATAACCATACTATGTTAGTATTAGATATGTCTGCTGATTTAACAGCTAATTTTGAAGAATTTAGAAAACTGCAAATACGTTTTTCTGCTTTAGTACATGACTTAGGAAAAGGGTTAACTCCAAAAAGTATGTATCCTCATCATTACGGTCATGAAATTAATGGATTAAAATTAGTTAAATCTTTATGTAATAGTTTAAAAGTTCCTGAAAGTTGGAAAAAATGTGGAGAAACTGCTTGTAAATTTCATATGAAAGGTGGTATTTTTGCAAAAATGAGGCCTTCTAAACAAATAGACTTCATTGAACAAATAAATAAAACTCCTCTTGGTTTAGATGGAATGAAAATTGTAGTAATATGTGATAAAACAAGTAGTAATAAAAATTATAATATAAGTGAAATAAATTTTGATATAATTGGAGAAAAATGCTTGAATATAATAAATGGGGATTATATTAAAGAAAAATACGGTTTAAGTTCTGGATTAGAATTAAAGAAAAAACTTCACGACGAAAGAGTTAGCTGGTTAGTTAAGGAATACAAAAAAGCCCTTTAGTAATCTAAAAGGCTTTTATTTATTCTTCAACTTTTCTTTTGTAGTTTCCAGATATAAGTCTTGGAAAATATTTTATTATTTTATAAACTGCTAATTTTATCTTCTTGCTCCATAGATATGTTTTTCTTAATCTTCTTTGAACATCTAAAGTATTATTTTCTACAACTGCCAATGATGCTGGTACATCTTCTAATTGAAATTTATAATTTTGTCCTTCATTATTATCCCATTCATTATTAGAGTTTCTAAAACATAAATTTATTTCTTCATTATCATTTAATGGTAACTCAGCTTGAAATCCTAAATTAGTTTTATCCATTTTTATTTCATTTAAATTGTCCCAATTATTTCCAAATCCATAATGAATAAATACTTCTTCAGATTGATTTTGAAAAAGATTTCCTGTATATGATATTTTAACATTTGTGCCTTTTATCAATTTATCTGTATTAAAGAATATGTTTTTTACTAACTCCATAATTTTCTCCTATGCTTAAACTATACAAATTATATTATTTTTCTTCAAAATATTCAATGCTTTTAATAATTTGTATCAAAAATGTAAAAAAAATGTAATATTTTTGTATAATATTACATTTTCTATATTTTTTAAACTTTTCCTAATACTTTTCCAATAATTTTGAAGTCGTCTTTTGAAGTAACTATAATATCTTCTATTCCTTCTTTTTCAGCTCTTAATACTAAGTCATTCATTCTAACAATAAATTTTCTAATAATATGCCTATTTCCATATTCAAATAATCCAAAGTCTTTATTATTTAATGGTGTATTAAATTCAATATATACATATGTACCTATTTCAAATCGTGGAGACATTGAATCATCATTTACTCTTAAACATGCAGATGCTGAATGATACTCTTTTGGGCATGTGCAAAAACCAGAAATATTATCTATTTTGGGAAGTACATCATATTTTATATGATCTACTACTTTATATCCTATTTGCTCTTCTGTTAATTTTTTGTCATATGCATACATTAATGGCTGATAAGGAACATCTAATGCATCACAAATACTTTTTAATGCTTTATGACTTGGATTCCTTTCACCTTTTTCAATATGTGTTAAATGACCAACATTTATATTTGTGTCCTTTGCTAAATTTGTCTTTGATATCTGCTTATCTTCTCTTATTTTAGAAATTAAATCTCCTATCATACTATCACCTCATAATTCGACATTATTATATATAATTCTACAAAAAATGTCTAGTAAATATAATATAATTTTTAATATATTTACATTGTAAAAAAAATTTTTTTATGATACTATTCTATCAGTAATAATATATTAATAAAATATAATTAGGGGTTAATTAATGAAGAATAAAAGAATATTAGTTATAGTTGTATTAATTGCAATTATTATATTTATTTCTATAGCTTTTAGTATAGTTAATATTGGTAATAATAAAATATATAACAATATTAAAATTCAAGGGATTTCAGTTGCAGGTCAAACACAAGAAGAAGCTAGTAGTATTCTAAATAAAAAATATAATGAAAAAAAATTAGAAGGTATAAAGTTAGTTCATAATGACTATGAAACTACAATATCTTTTGATCAATTAGGAATTGAAACTAATATTGGAAATGCTGTTGATAAAGCTTATTCTATTTGTAGAAGTGGTAATATTATAACTAACAATTATAATATAATTTTAAGATTCTTCGTTTCAAAAAATATAGATGCTAATGTTAAATATGATGAGAATAGTATAAATAAGGTAATTGAAGATGTGGGTTCAAAACTACCTGATGTCATGACAGATAATGATTATTATATAGAAGATAATAATCTTATAATTATAAAAGGAAAAAAGGGAGTTAAAGTAGATTCTCAAAGTTTAAAAAACAGTATTATAAATAAAATACTAGATTTTCAAACAGAAAGTAATAAAATTGAAATACCTACATTTGAAGCAAATCCTGAAAATATAGACATTGAAAAAATAGTAAGTAAAATAAAGTCTGAGCCACAAGATGCTTATTTAAGTGAAAATCCATTAGAAGTTCACGCAGATAAAGATGGTATTGATTTAGCAGTTTCTATTGAAGAAGCTAATAAAATGATTAAAGAAGATAAAGAAGAAATTTCTATACCATTAAATATAACAAAAGCAAATGTAACAGTGCTAGATTTAGGCGAAAAAGCCTTTCCTAATTTATTATCTACATGTACTACAAATTATGATGCAAGTAATATAAACAGAAATAATAATTTAGTACTAGCTGCTAAAAAATTAAATGAAACAATAATTAATCCTGGTGAAGTTTTTTCATATAATCAAACTATTGGGCAAAGAACCATTGCTTCAGGTTTTAAAGAAGCAAAAGCTTATGCTAATGGTAAAGTAGTATTAGATGTTGGCGGAGGTATTTGTCAGCTTTCTTCTACACTATATAACTCAACTTTGCTATGTAACTTAGAAATTGTAGAAAGAAGAAGCCATTATTTTAAAACATCTTATCTTCCAGCAGGTCAAGATGCTACTGTTTCATGGGGAAGTGTAGACTTTAAATTTAAAAACTCAAGAACTTATCCAATAAAAATTTTAGCTAAAGCTCAGGATGGAGTTGTAAAAGTAGATATATATGGCATAAAGCAACAAGATGATTATGATGTTAAAATAGAATCTTCAGAAACAAGTATAATTCCTATGGAAACTATTTATGAAACAGACACTTCCTTGTCTAAAGGATCTCAAGTAGTCTCTCAATATGGAGAAGATGGTTGTACATCTGAAACCTACAAAATACTTTCTAAAAATGGAATTATAACTTCAAGAACCTTAGTTTCAAAAGATACATATAATGATTTGCCTAAGATCATTAAGCAAAATAAATAGTCAAACATTACAATGGAAAGATTTTAAAAAGCTGTATATCAGTATGCAGAGTAATAACTGCATACTTTTTATGTTATATTTTTAATTCAAATAATTATTGACATAACTAATAAAATACTGTATAATCTTTTTTGTATTAATAATGCAAAAAATTATATATGGGTGACTAGCTCAGTTGGTAGAGCAGCTGACTCTTAATCAGAAGGTCCGGGGTTCGACCCCCCGGTTGCCCACCAAAAATAGTAAAGCTTTTGTAGCTTTGCTGTTTTTTATTTGAAGATTTTTTAATTAAAAATCACTCTTAATTTTTCTGATAATTCTCTTCTTAAAGTTTGTTCATCACCTTCATTTTTTACTTCTCCACCTATAAGTTGGATGTTTTTTTGCATAATATTTATTGTTTTCCTAATAAGGACATTGTATAATAATTTCAATCCTTTTTTATGATGGAATCTAGGAAAGGAGGAATTTACCGATGACATCGTTTGATTTAATTTGGTTGTTAATACAAGAAATATTGAAAAATAATTCTTGTAAAGATAGCCAAACTAACAAAGAGAAATAGTATAACAAAGCTATTTCGAGAGTAGTCTGATCAACTGCTCTTTTTTTTTTTACCAATAAAAAAAGAGATATGTGATCAGCATATCCCGTTCACCGTATGACATCTTATGACTAACGAAGTCACTCGAGTTGTTAAATATAGTATACTACTTTTTTTAGTATATGTCAAACATGTTATAAAAATTCATTTTTTACTAATTTTTAGAAAACTATTCAATTACACCATTTGTCTTTTATTAAATTTACCAATAAGTACTAACTTTATGAAATGACATTTTACCTAAATTTAGATTCTTATATTATTTTACTCTACATCATGTCTTGCAAGTATTTTAGCTGGTGTTTTTCTAAGTACTTTGAAAAGTGGTAATAGACCAACTATTATATTAAATAAGTATACTATTAAAATGCTTATTCCTATTGTGTTAAAGTTTATAATAAACATTCTATCTACATAAGGTATCTTTGATATTTGACTTAATATATATGACATAAGAACTATACCTGGCGTGCTTGCTATCGTTGTTATTGATATAATTTCTCCAATAAACATTCTATAAACATCTCTCTTTTTTACGCCAATAGCTCTTAATACTCCTATTTCTTTTATCCTTGATAAGAAAGAAGATCTTATCATTAAATAAATTTCGATTAGGGAGATTGCTAATATTACACCTGCAAATATTACAGCACTTTTAATTTCATCCTTCTTATTATTAATATAAGTATTTTTATCCTTTTCATATCTATCTATAATGTTTAGGTTATATTCGTTTTGTAATTCGTTAATAACATTTACTTTGTCTATAGGATATATCATAAAGCCATTATTTTTTGAAATAACATGATATTTCACAGTATTATTATTTACTAAGTAATCTTGTCTATTGGTTTGGCTAGTATAATATCCTACTACTGTTAATTGCTTTCCGTTTATTTCTGTTTTTATTGGTTTATTCAACTTCATTTCATATTGGTTATTTTCATCTACAATTACTTCATAATCATTTTCTGGTAATCTACCTTTTGTAATGTTTATATTATCTAAATATAAATTATAATCTTTAACAGCAGTATCAGAATCGTCCTCCTTATTAAAATACATACCCATTCCAAATTCGCTTTGTGTCATATTATTTAATATATTTATAAACATATTTTTATTTGCATAAATTGATTCTGTATTATTATCTGTAAATCCTACTATTACAAAATCCTTCATATCATTTATATTTAAAACTTTGTTAAGTAATTCATCTTCATCTTTTATTCCCATACTTGCAAATGATGAAAAACTATTATTACGCATATTATTTATGATTTTTTTATCTATTACTATTTCATAATCATTTTCTGGCATTCTTCCTTTTATCAATTTATCTTGACTAATCTTGGCAATATCTACAAGAGTGCCAGTAAGTTCAAATGAATAATTTGACAACTGGTAATAACTATCCATTTTAATTTTAAAGCTTGCTACAGCTTGTCCGTGGAACAATATAATCTATATTTTCCAAATTCTCGTATTTTATATAATCATCTACATTTACTCTTGCCATATCAACTTGAAGATAGTTTTTGTCTATTTTTATATAATCAGATTCTCTTATATCTGTAGTTCCTGCAATATTAGCTACGCTATATACAACAAACATTGCTGATGCAAAGAATCCTAAAAGTAATACTTTTTTTAATACTGTATAATTTAAGATTCTATTAAAACCATTTTTAATTGATTTAAAAATCCCATAAATTGAGCTATATTTTAATTTATATTTTTTATCTATGACATCATCTAAATTATATTTATATTTTTCATATATACTTTTATCAATTTTCTTATAATGTTCATTGATAAGTTCTATTGCTGAATTATCATCTACTACTTCAACTTTTCTATTTTCTGCTTGAATAAATATATTTCCATTTTTTATTACTAATTTTACATCTATTTCATCGTTATTATTATCATCAGAATATATATCAATATTAACTTTTTTATTTTTTATATTATTAACGTCTTTTATATCTTTTAAATAAATTTTATTATCTAGTCTATATTCTAATGATTGCATTGTTTCATTTTTATAATCTTTAATTACCTTTCCATCTTGTACTTCTACTATTCTTGTTGCATAAAAGTTTGCTAACTCTACTTCATGTGTTACTAATATAACTAATTTTTCTTTTGATATAGCTTTTATTATATTCATAATTTCTAATGAATTTTTACTATCTAAATTACCTGTTGGTTCATCTGCAATTACTATACTTGGATTTTTTACAATAGCCCTTGCTATTGCTACTCTTTGTTTTTCTCCTCCTGATAACATTCCAGCTGGTCTATTTCTGTATCTGTACATATTTACTGCTTCTAGAACATAATTAACTCTTTTTTGTATTTCCTTTTTATTTTTAAGACCTATCATTCTTAAACTAATAGCAATATTATCGAATACAGACATATTTTCTATTAATTTGTAATCTTGAAATATATATCCAATATTTAAGTTTCTTATTTTATCAACTGTATTTTGTGTTCTTCTAGTTATTTTATTACCATTAATATATATTTTCCCTTTGTTTACTTTATCTAAACCGCCAATAGCATTTAAAAGAGTAGTTTTACCGCTTCCAGAATTTCCTAAAATTGAAACTAAACCTTTATCTTCAAGTTCTAATGAGGTATCATTAATAATATGTATTTCATTCCTTTTTCTTCTATTAAAATATTTATGTACTTTTTCAATTTTTATCATATTATTACACCTCCTCATTGTATGTATTAATTGCTGTATTTTTGAATAGTTTTTTTGCAAATTTCATTGATATTAATCTTGAAATTACAGCTAATATTATATACATTAATATATATTCTCTTATACTTAGAAATTCACTAAGTTTTGCTATACTGCCTAAATTAATTATGTTTAATTTTGAAATATAAATAACTAATAATAATAATATATATGATACTGTGGAATTTATGAATAACTCTATATCTAATATTCTTCTTACATTTTTATACGTAGCTCCTAACATTCTAAGTGTTGTATAATATATATTTCTCGATTTTAGTATTATTTTTATAATTAAATATGATATGAAAAATAGTACAATAATTAATATAATAGTTACTATAACTTTTATTATTTTTATAATTCTTTGGTATATTTCTCCTTGATTAACTTTAAAATCTGTAACTTTTTTTGGATTTAAACCTAAGTTTTCAAGATCTGACATTGTTTTATCTATTGTTTTTGAATCTGTTACGTATACACTAGATTGATAAGAAGGCTTGTCAAAAAGTGAATTATAGTCATCTGTATTTATAAATATTTTGTATCTATTACTATCATATTTATCTAATTCTAATACTCTTTTTATATTTGATTTTGTGTATGTATTTGATATAGATAATTTTAATTCTTCTTTATAATAAATATTGTTTACATATATATCTAAAGGCTCATTTTTTATCTTATAATTTTTAAATTGATTTTTAAACTCATCATCAACCATCGCCTTTCCTCTTTCTACATTATCATTAGGCTCAACTGTATATTGTGAATATTTATTATTTAAAAAGATTTTCATATTACTATAATTCTTATTCATATTACTACGTAATTCATTTAATATATTTTTAGAAACATAAAACTTGCAATCATAATTGTTTTCATTGTCATAAGTTTGAATTCCCACTACTATCAAATCTCTTACCTTTTCATCACTCCATGCATTTACACCTTGTGATTTAAGTATTGAAAAATTTTTATTTAATAGTTCTTCTGATCTATTTTTAACATAAAAATGATCTTTGTTAATCCTTATAATAATTTCGTCTTCATTCTCTGGCATTCTACCAAAATCGACATTACCTCTAAAATTATTTATATCTATCATATTTCCATAAATACTCATATCATTTCTAGATAAAGGTACTCCTCCATCTATAAAAACATCATCTTCTACTATATAGTCTATATTTGATAATTCTTTTATTCTTTCATAATCTTCATTTGTAAAAGATGTCCTATCCTTTTTATTTATTAAAATTCTTTTATCCGATAAATCATTAAATCCTATACTGTATCCACTATCAGTAGTTTCCTCCTCTGACATTTGAAAACTTGCATATTCGGCAAGAATAGCTGCACTCATAAAAAAGAATACAGCAAATAATAGTAAAAATTTAGATACTATATTAAAAGTATTTCTAATTCCTAACCTATATTTGTTGATTATACTTATATTATTGTATTCACTTTCAGAAGCTAATTCTTCTTTTTCTATTTTTTTTACTTCTGTATTTTGTATTATTCTACCATCATGCATTTTTATAATTCTTGTGGCAAATTCTTCTATTTGTTCAATATTATGAGTTACTACTATAACTAGCTTATTTTTAGCAACCTTTTTTAATATTTCAATAACTTCTTTTGCAGATTCAGAATCTAAATTTCCTGTTGGCTCATCAGCAACAATAATTGGTGTATCTTTTACCATTGCTCTTGCTATTGCTACTCTTTGCTTTTGTCCTCCTGATAATTTAGATACTTTTGTATTTTTAAATTTAGTAAGACCGACTTTATCTATAATATCTAATACTTTTTCTTTAATATCTTTCTTTTTACATCCATTTAATAACAAAACTAATTCTACATTTTGGTAAACAGTATAACTATTAACTAAATTAAAACTTTGAAAAATATTAGCTATATATCTTCTCCTATAATCTTCAAAATCTTTTTCAGAATAATGGCTAGTTTCATTACCATTTATATACATCTCTCCTTCTTCATAACTGTCTAACCCTGACATTACATTTAAAAGTGTACTTTTTCCGCTTCCAGATTCTCCAGTTATAATTACAAACTCTCCGATTTTTAATTCTAAGTTTACTTTTGTAAATCCTGATGCAATAATTCCCTTGTTATAATAGAATTTTGATACATTTTCTAATTTTAACATTTGCATCCTCCTTTTCGCTTTAATTTTACCACAGTTAAAACTTGTTATTCAACATATTATGGAAAATATGTGTTACTATCAAGTATTAAGTATTTTATTGTAGACAAACGTTAAGTTTTATAATAGAATAATAAATGTATAAAATCACTATTTAAGAAGGATTAATTAAAATGAAAATATTATTTGCGACAACAAATCCAGCAAAAGTAAAAAAATATAAAAATGCATTAGAAGAAAAAGGAATAGATCTAATTACAATAAATGATTTAGATTTTAAATTAGATATAAATGAGAATGGAAAAAACGCTATTGAAAATGCTTTTATAAAGGCTAAATCATATTATGATGCTACTAATATTATAACTATAGGCATGGATAATAATTTATTTATAGAAAACCTACCAGATGAAAAACAGCCTGGAACTCATGTTAGAAGAATAAATGGAAAATACTTAAATGATGATCAAATGATTGAATATTATACCAATTTAGTTAAAGAACATGGCGGGAAATTATCAGCAAAATGGGTATATGGAATGGTTATATATAATGGTAAAGATTCTAAAAATTTTACATGGAGTAAAAGTCATTTCTATCTTGTAGATAAACCTTCTAAAAAAAGAAATCCAGGTTATCCTTTAGATTCAATATCTATTATGCCAGAATGTAATAAATATTTTGTAGAT
>Ga0137297_10462_pt1 | contig 30687 bp, 32 predicted proteins | sample RamsorincwithD2O_FD_97191 | JGI IMG/M metagenome (GOLD analysis project Ga0137297, IMG submission 97191) | Mouse cecal microbial communities from Vienna, Austria - Mucin amended with D2O | ecosystem: Host-associated > Mammals > Digestive system > Large intestine > Cecum | place: Austria: Vienna...
TGTTGATATTCAATTAGAAATATTAGGTCATAATGTAAAAATATTAAATAGAATAAAAGAAAAATATAATAAGAGAATTGATTCATTAACTAATATTAGTGATAATGTTAAATATGAATTGCTTCAAAGATTAGACGGTATGAAGAATCATACAAAATTATGCCATGGAGATTATAATCCAAGTAATATAATAATTAAAGAAGATGGTTCTTATGCAATAATTGATTGGGCACATGTTACTCAAGGTAATGCTTCTGCAGATTGTGCTAAAACATATTTGATTTTCTGTATGGAAGGAAGAGAAGAATTTGCAACAAAATATTTAAATTTATTCTCAGAAAAATCAGGAATAGCACTTCATACAATTCAAAGATGGTTACCAATTGTTGCTGCTGCTCAACTTGCAAAAGCTAAAGATGATGAAAAAGCATTTTTAGAAAAGTGGATAGATATTATGGATTATGAATAAATAATTGACTTAATTAACATAATTTGATATAATTTAATTGTAGTAAAAATTGAAGGAGGTCGCAAATATGGGAAGATATTGTGATAACTGTGATAATTGGAGCTCAGACGGAGACGGATGGGGAAAATGCAAGAAAAAAGGATATTCAACAACAAAAGGATCTGATTCTTGTGGAGAATGGAAATAATTTAATATTAAAAAACTGGTAGTATGAACTGCCAGTTTTTGTTTTTTTATTGCAAATATTGTAGAAAAATGATAACATATTCACGTAATATGTTATTTTTTTATATAATATATTAGATTATTAGTAGCAATATTTAAATTTAAATTTTGCTCAGGAAGTATCTTATAAGAAGGTGCCAAGGTTATGGGCATAATAGTACAAAAATTTGGAGGAAGTTCTGTCGCAACTACAGAAAAATTAAAAAAAGTTTGCAATCATATTATAAAGGAGTTTGAGAAGAAAAACGATGTAGCAGTCATAGTTTCGGCTCAAGGAAAAACAACAGATAGGTTAATAACAGAAGAAAAAGAAATTACAGTAAGCCCAAATAAAAGGGAACATGACGTTCTTGTTTCTACAGGTGAACAAATTACCATTTCTAAACTAGCTATAATGCTGAGTGAAATGGGATATAAAGCTATTTCACTTGCTGGTTGGCAAATTCCAATAATTACAGATGGAAATTTTGGAAATGCTAAAATTAAATCTATTAAAGCTGAAACAATTTTAGACTTATTTGATAAAGGCTATATTGTTATTATTGCAGGTTTTCAAGGTATTAATGAAAATGGAGAAATAACTACTTTAGGAAGAGGAGGCTCAGATACTACTGCTGTTGCAATTGCAGCAAGTTTACATGCTGATAAATGTGATATTTATACAGATGTAGATGGGGTATTTACTACTGATCCTAGAATAGTTGAAGATGTAAAAAAACTTGATATGATTTCATATGATGAAATGCTAGAGTTATCAAGTTTAGGAGCTAAAGTTTTACACAATAGATGTGTTGAAATAGGTAAAAAATTTGATATTCCTATTGTTGTTAAAGATACAGCAAAAGAAGAATCAGAAGGAACAATAGTTGAAAATAGCAAGTTTTTAGAAAATATGGAGATTTCTGGAATAGCTAAAGATGATAATATTTCTAGAGTTACCGTTATGGGACTAGAAAATAAAATTGGAAAAACATATAAAGTATTTAATTTATTAGCAGAACATAAAATAAATGTAGATACTATTGTTCAATCTTTCGGAGAGAGTATAAATAAAAATTTATCCTTTACAATAAAAACTTCTGATGTTCCAGAAACTGTTAAGGTATTGGAAGACAATTTAGATTATATATCTGCAAAAGAAATAATTTCTTTTGATAATTTGTCAAAGGTTTCTATAGTAGGTATTGGTATGACAAATAGAACTGGTATAGCATCTAAAATGTTTGAGGCTCTTTATGAACAAAATATTAATATGCATTTAATTAGTACTTCTGAAATAAAAGTCACAGTTCTTGTTAATCAAAATGAGGCTGATAATGCTGTCAAAGCAATTCATGATAAATTTTTTAAATAGTATAATAAAAGAGAGTATCTAAAATAAAAATAGATACTCTTTTATTAATTATATTAGTTCTAAATATATTATGAATTTCATATAATATATAAAGACAGGTAGGGAAGTGGGGTGCTTTTATTTTGCAATTTGATGATTCTCAAACAGTTAATGTTATGCAAAATGTTATATTAGAAAACAGAAAGAAATTAACGCTTACAGGAATTAAAGATGTTCTTAGTTTTGATGACGAAATAATAGTATTAGAATCAGAATTAGGACTTCTTAATATAAAAGGAAGAGATTTAAAGGTAAATAAAATTTCAGTTGAGACTGGTGATGTTATTATAGAGGGGACAATTAGAATGTTTGAATATTCTGATAAAGACATAGCGCCAAAACAAAGTTTAGTAAGTAGGATTTTTAAATGATCTCTAATGAATTTAATGTTTTTTTGGCTTTTGTCTTAATTGGTATTATTATCAGTTTTATTTTTGATTTCTTTCGAATTTTGAGATGTGTATATAAAACTCCTGATTTTATAACGATTTTAGAAGATGTTGCTTTTTGGCTAATTTCTGGTATAATATTGTTGTTAGGAATTTTTGTTCTAAATGATGGGAATATTAGAGCATATTTATTTTTAGGTTTGTTTTCAGGAATATGTGTATATATAGTTTTTATTAGTAAAAATATAATGAAAGCTGGAACTAAAATTTTAAATCTGTTTAACAAAAATGTTTTTAATCCAATATATAGAGTGATTAATTCTATAATTCAAATATTTTTTAATATGATAAAACATCTAATTAAATTACTAAAAAAGATAAAAAACGACTTTTCCATAATAAAAAAATCAAAAAATGTGAAGGATTTATAAAAAATATGTAGAATATTATATATGTATATATTTGTATATATTTTAGCAAATGTATTGGAGATTACATATGAAAAAATTTTTTAATATTAAAAACTTATATATAAAAGTATTAGTTATAATTTTTGTTATATATGTTGTTTCAGTATTAATTAATCAGCAATCAAAGCTAAATAATTATAAAGAAGCACAAGCATATTATCAACAAAAAATAGATGAAGCTCAGACATACCAAGAGTCTTTAAAAGCGCTTAAAGATAATATTAATTCGCCAGAATATATTGAAGAAGTAGCTAGAGAAAAACTTGATATGTATCTTCCAAATGAGCGAGTATATGTAGATGTTGGAACAAAATAAAGTAACTATGCTTATAAAAAGAATAGTTACTTTATTTTTATTTTCTATAAATAAAATTATTAACTAATTTTATTTAGTTTCAAGTATGTTATTAGATTGAGATCTATTTAAATTTTATTCTTAAACAAATTCCAATTATAAATTAAAAATTAAATAAAAGATTATAGGGGGCTTTTTATGAATTATGAAGATTTATCTTTATTAGAATTGAGAGAAATAGCAAAGGAGAGAGAAATAAAGAATGTTTCTAAATTGAAAAAACAAGAATTAATAGAAGTACTTACTAATTCTGAAATTGAAAAAGTGGAAGAGTCAAAAGAGATTAAAGCTCAACCTGGAAGAGAGCCAGATGGAAGTTATAAACCAAACAATGAAAATGATCAAATTGCTGAAGGTATTTTAGAGGTAATGCCAGATGGATATGGATTTTTAAGAGGGGATAATTATTTATCAACTACTAAAGATATATATATTTCACCAGTTCAAATTAGACGTTTTCATTTAGATACTGGAGATAGATTAGAAGGAGTTATGAGAAATCCAAAAGAAGGTGAAAAATTTCCTGCATTGATTTATGTTGGAAAAGTTAATGGTGAACATCCAGAAAAAGCAATGAGAAGAGTTGGTTTTGATGATCTAACACCAATTTATCCCAATGAAAGATTAAAACTTGAAAACAATACATCAGATTATACTATGAGAATAATGGACTTGCTTTCTCCAATAGGAAAGGGCCAAAGGGGAATGATAGTTGCACCTCCTAAAGCAGGAAAAACAACTATTTTGAAGCAAATTGCTAATAGTATTACTAAAAATAATCCAGAAGTAGAACTTATTGTTCTTTTAATTGATGAAAGACCAGAAGAAGTTACAGATATGAAAAGATCAATCAAAGGAGATGTTATTTATTCTACCTTTGATGAATTGCCAGAACATCATATTAAAGTTGCAGAAATGGTTTTAGAAAGAGCTAAAAGATTAACAGAGCAAAAGAAAGATGTAGTTATATTACTAGATAGTATTACGAGATTAGCACGTGCATATAATTTAACAATACCTTCTTCTGGAAGAACATTATCAGGAGGTTTTGATCCAGCAGCATTACATAAACCAAAAAGATTTTTTGGTGCAGCTAGAAATACAGAAAATGCAGGTAGCTTAACTATTTTAGCTACAGCTTTAATAGAAACTGGAAGTAGAATGGATGATGTTATTTTTGAAGAATTTAAGGGAACGGGTAATATGGAGGTTCATTTAGATAGAAACTTGTCTGAAAGACGTATATTCCCTGCCATAGATATAAATAAGTCAGGTACTAGAAGAGAGGACTTATTATTATCTAATGATGAATATTTATCAGTTATGGCACTAAGAAAATCCATGTCTAGAATGAATAATATGGATATGGCTGAAAAAGTTATGTCATTAATAGCAAATACTAAAAATAATAATGAATTTATTCAAAAAATTGGTTCTATATTGAAATAAAGTTAAAGGAAAATAAAATGGATAAACTAGATAAAGAAAAAATTAAAGGAATATTAATTGATTCTGGTTATGTACTCATCTACCCTACTCAGGCGAACAATTGGTTTGTTTCTCCGAATATGACTAAAATACTTGAAATAACTGATAAAACTGATTTAGATAAAATTAAAAATGCTACTCAAAAGGCTCAATTTATACTAGATAAACACGCTTGGGTATTAGATGAACAAGATGAAATAGCTTGTTTTGATGACTATTATACATTTATTTTAAATGAATATAATCCAAATTTAGATATTCCTAGTTTGGCTCATAAATTGGCTGTAGATTTAACTACAAACCCGCTTAAATACGCATTTTTTGAGGATTCTAAGCCTATTATTTCTGAACTGAAGAAATCTTTTAAAATAGCTTTAGTCTCTGATGCTTGGCCATCCATGAGAATGATATATGATTATAATGATATGACTAAATATTTTGATTATATGGTTATATCAAGTGAATTGGGAATTTTAAAACCTAATCCTATCATGTATACTACTGCGCTAGAAAATTTGAATTTAAGACCAGAAGAATGTGTATTTTTAGATGATAATATATCCAACTGTATTGGTGCTAAAAAAATAGGAATAACACCTATCTTAGTTTCTAGAAATCATGAAGATTACATTAGAAATTCTAAGCAGTATAAAGACTATATTAATATAGAAAATTTACAACAATTGAGAGATTTATTTGTATAATATTAATAAAATCAATATAAACTAGATGTATCAACGCCTACAAAAAACGACGCACGAAAATCGTTTTTAAGGCGTTTTTGTTTTTTATTCAAGTAGTTTGTTGTCTAAATATTTGCAAAAGATGCTACTTTATAGGTTTTAATAATTTCTTCTAAAAAATTATAGTATTATTTTTATAAAAAATGAAATTTGTATTTTAGATTTAAGGTAAAAAAGTATAATGAATTGAAAAATGAGAAAATTAGCTATATTGCTATATTTGTAGGGATGTAACTATATTATTTTTCTATAAAAACGGCTAAAAAACGATTCTCACACGTCAATATTTTGGCTTGATTTGGCATGTTTGATGGATTTAAAGAAATATCAACTTTTTGGATATAGATAAACAACAAGAACTCTTAAAATCGTTTTTTTAGAATTCAAAATATAATATAATGTAATTTATCATTTTAATATTTTAAAAATGAAAATGGCGAAAAAGAGAGTAGAGAAAACTAAAATTTTTTAGTAATAAACTAAAATTTATTATACAAGAAATGAATATGTGAAAATATAAAACTATAAAATAAATAATAAAAAGAAATAAAAATTTTAAGGAATAAATAAAAATGTTTTAAGTATTAGAGAAAGAAGAGGGATGGCTAATGAAAATTGACTTGGTTTTCCTGCATATAACTTTGCACAAAATAAAAGTTTTGTGCAATTAGGAATAGGAGCTAAATATATGGGCGACCTCTACTGGTGTCCTTCTAACTATTGATATACCTATGCTTTTTGCTTGTATAGTTCATTTATTATACAACAAACTATATTACTTTTTAATATAAACCTCTTAAAATTGATTTTCACGCTTTGTTTTTCTAATTATACTTATTATATTATAATCTAATATTATTTTCTATATAATTTTATATTTTCTTTTATAATTTTTTTGTAAAATCTCCAAAATGCTCAAATCTCTATATTTACCGTATTTTACAGACAACAAACTATATGTCTAATTTTTAAAAACGCCTTAAAATCGATTCTCGTGCGTCGCTTTTTTAGCCATTTTTCAGATATTTTTAAAAGTGCATTAAATTCAGCATTTTACAAGTTTTTATATAAAATTGTATCCAATACATATTATTAGATATAAATCTATAACATATAACTTGTTTAATTTTATATAAAAATGTCTTAAAAACGATTCTGAAGCTTTTAAATTATAAAATAATTTAGTAACTAAAATATTGAAATCTAAACTTAAAATATTTAATATAATATTTATAATTGTATATTATTATATGTAAAAATTCATAATATACAAATGTTCGGTTTTTAAATTTTAATGTTTGTATTATATAATTGTAAATTTTTAAAATTTAACATTGCACAAATTTATTTTTCAAAATTCTAATTTAGATATTATAATTTTTATGATTTGTTTTATATAAATTTTATATAGAATTTTTTAGGATCAGTTGGCTTATGTTTTAAATTTTTAATTTATTATTTTTAGTAAAATACATATTTTTTAAAACTGCCCCTCTCTCCTACTCTTCCGCTTTTTATAGAAATTGAAAAATTATCCAACATGTAATTTGAAATGTAATTCTTTATTTCCTATACCATCTTTTATTAGTAATTTGCCTATTTCTGGTATGTTATCAGTATTATTACTCTTACTTGCAACTTGCTCTGCTTGTGTTGCTAATACTTGTTCATAAGTATATTTTAATAATGCTATTTTCTCTTGTTTTGCATTGTCTGAAGAATCATTACTATTTAACATATAATCCAGGTTATAGCCATATAACTCTAAAGCTCTTAATATAATTTCTATTTGTCCATCTAATAGATTTAATTCTACTGAACAAATATTGTTTATATCGAAATTCCCATCAAATTCTTTCATGAGTTCCTCCTTATTATAATTGAGTTACGCACAATAAGCAAGTGCATCTGCCATTTTATATTGTGCCAATGGGTGGTTAAGCATAACATCCATTACTTCTTGATCATGTAAGTGAGTATATATTTCTGTTGTATCAATTTGTACATGTCCCAACAGTTCTTGAATTGTTTTAAGATTACAACCTGCTTTGTATAATATAGTAGCGCAGGTATGTCTTAATGTATGAACTGAATAAACCTTTTCATCCAGATTTGCTTTTTTATATGCTCTCTTTACAATTTTTTTAATCGTAGTTTCACTCATTCTAAAACCATAGTCAGTTAAGAATAAAGGATTATTATGCTTATTAGGGTTATCATGAGAATTGTCTCTTATTTTCAAATATTTTAGAAGAGCTTCTCTTGTTATATCATTTAAGTAGTTTGTTCTTTCTTTATTACCTTTACCAATTACCGTAAATTTATTATCTATTAAATCTATATCTTCAAGATTCAAGTTTTTTACTTCAGAGAGTCGCAATCCGCAATTTAGAAATATATGCAGCATTGCATTATCTCTTATTTCAATATTATTTTCACTATCAGAATAGAGATTTATAAGCCTTTTTGCTTCTGATAATGATAGGTAATTTGGTAATTTCTTTTCAATTTTTCTTTCACTATTTATTTTCTTAAATGGCTCTCTAAAAACTGAATGTTCTATTCTAAAAAGATAATCAAAGAATGTTCTTAAATGTTCGATTTTTACAACTCTGGAATTGTTTTTATAATGTGATTCTGCTAAAAAGAATATAAAACTATAAATATCACTATTATTTAGGCTTCTAATGTCATTTAAAGTTATATCTGTTATAGAATTATATTTATTCTTAAAAGTATGAATATTTATAAATTCTAAAAATTGACTTATAGTTACTGTCATATTCTTTATATATACTTGAGATAAATTTCTAATAGCAACTAAATAATTAGCAAATTCTTTAACATATTTAGGTATTTTTAGTTCTGATTCCATTCTAATTTTGCTCCTTTCGCTCTAAAATATTAAAATTAAGCATAATATCTTTTAATTTCTTGTCTGAAACATGTGTATATAATTGAGTAGCATCTAGTGATTTATGACCAAGAATCTTTTTTAAAACAAAAATATTTACATCGTTTTCTTCATAAAGCAAAGTAGCACTTGTATGTCTTAATGAATGTGTATGATATTTTTTAATTTCCTCTTCATTATTTTCGTTTTCATCTTGTTCAAAAAGTTCAATAAGCTCATTTTTTATAATAGTTTGTACTGCTCTTTGAGAAATTCTTTTGTATCTTGCACTTAAAAATAATGCATCATAATCTGGATTATCTTTTCCTATTTTGGGTCTTACTTCTAAATAAGCTTTTATTGCTTCACAAACTGCTGCATCAAGATAAAGGATTCGCTCTTTATTACCTTTACCAAGAATTTTTAAGGTTTGCTCACTATCATCTATTTTAATATTTGAAATATTTATACCAACTAATTCTGAAAGTCTTAATGCGCAATTTAAGAAAATGCATGTTATAGTATAATTTCTAATTTTAAATTTGGCATCAGAATTTATTGTATTAGAAAGTAATTGCTTGCTTTTATCTAAATTCAAATATTTAGGAAGTCTTTTTCTCGTATTTGCTGATTCCATATTAAGTGTAGGATTATTAGAAATTAAATTATTTACTTCTAAATATTCGTATAATCTTTTAGTCGAAGCAAGTTTTCTATTCCTGGTTTCGCTATCATTTTCAAGAGTATTTGCTAAAAAACATATATAGTCGCTTAAACTAGCTCTTGTCATTTGACCTAAATCTTCTATTGTAACATCAATAATTTCAATTTTTCTGAAATCTTCTTTAGTAATAGTGTTTAATTTATCTTTGTCGTACAAAAATAATTTTACATATCTAAATAAAGTTCTTAAATCGAAATACATTTCATTAGCAGTTGTTTCAGCTCCTGTTTCGATAAATCTTTTATATTTTAGGAAATTATTAAGAAATTCAGGACTTTGTTTTTGATATTTCAAAAAAGACATACCTCTTCTCCTTTCTAGTAAATTTTTTGTTTGTCATCAATTTAGCACATCTTCTTTTGTAAAAACAAATGTGCAAATCCTATTTTTTAGGAATTTGCACATTTGACAAATTTGTTATTTAGATCTTTTCTTATTATATTCTCTTATGTAAGCTATTTGCTCCTCATCTTCGAGCCTTTTTTCTTCTTCAGTTTTATCCATATTTCCACCAATAATTATTAGTATTGTTATTACTGCGAATAAAATCATAAAAATTATCAATATAGTCATTGAAATAATATCTAACATAATTTATACCTTCTTTATAATAAAATGTAGGAGAATATAATAATCCTCCTACATTTGTTATTTTACTCATTTATATTTTGTTTATCGGTTAAAATTTGTCCTCGACTCCCCTCAACCTTTGGGAATATATTAGACGGTAGATTGCTACACTACTCCACTTGTTCACCATTCCAGGTACTTGTCCGACTTTGTCGAACCTACGCTCAATGCTTGGGACGGCTCATGATATATAATCACTTCAACGCTCGAACTATGACTACGCAGGTGTTTCACTCTTATTGATTCATTAAAGTCGCAAACTTCAATATATTATAGACATTTTAAGCCCCTTAACCTCAATAAGAGATTTGTATCTAACAAATGTATATTTATTTGTCAATGTGCAACATACCAGAAGAATTTTTATATCCTTCTAATAATAAGGACTTCATGACAAAAAATATTTTGGACATTTTTAACTATTTTTTCTATTTTTTGATAAACTTATAAAAATCTTAAAACATATTTCTTGTTTTAGATCTTCATCAAATTTACCGTTTACATAGCAATTATTATTTATAAATGAGTCCATTTGTTTTAATATGCTTTCAATTTCTTCATTAGTAAGATTGTAGTTATTAAATAATTCATTTTTCATTAAAAAGCCCTCCGATCTTTTTTAATACTCTTGATAAGATTTTATATTCGTAATTTTGATTCTTAAATAAATTTCTTTTAAATTCATCAAAATCTTCTGCATTAGCAACAGCTTTTTTTAGAACATTAAATTCTTTTCTTGTTAGATATGGCTTTGCAATTCTTAATAGCTCGTCCATATAAAATTTATTTTCAATATCTTCTATATCTGAATAAGTAGGAATATCTGCTATTGTTTCAATAGACTCAAATTGAACTATATCTTTTCTTCTTAATATTTTTGAAAAATAACTTCTTTTTGTATTCATAATAGTTGTTATTAAAACTTTTCTTTCATTATCATTTAATTTATATTCTTTCATTTTAACCTCCTAATTAACTTGAAAATTGATATTTCAAGCTAATTGGAGGTGCTCTAGCTCTATTAAAAATGATTAAGCAAATATATATAAAAGAAATAAAAAAATACCTAAATGAACACACTTGCTCATTTAGGCACATTTCTTCCATAAGTTTTAAAGGTAAACAACTATATTCAATTATTTTACATTGCAGAAAAATATAATTGAAAAGCAAATTAGTCATTCCTTCACAACTTATGTAGGTCTCTGGTTTCTCTTTTATATTACTTTGCTGTTGTAGCTCTCAAATTATTTTTATCAATAAGTTTGATAGCCTTATTATATTTTTATTGTAAAATATGAGAGATTTTTGACATTTAATTGACATATATTTGGTACTAAAGTGGTACATTTTTATGTTAAGCAAAGTAAAAAAGTTTTCCAATTATATAAAATAACTGGAAACAAAAGGAAATTTATATGTGTTTTTGTGTCGGAATTTGTCGAAAATTCGACAGGCTGAAACCGTTGATTTATAGGGCTTTTTGTGATATAATGTAGTAGATAGAAATAAAGTAATTGAGAGGAATAAAAAGGAAATTGAAGAAGGTTGTTATAGTTTATGATAATTTATTACATAAGCCAAAACTTTATACTTTAACTTCTCTAGGAAAATATAATTATAAGTATGAAGATACATTTATAACAAAAGTTGATTACATTTATAATGTTTTTATTGAATCTAAACCTGACATCTATGTTGTAGATGTTGGTTTTAATGATAATAAAATTATAGAAATAATTAAAAATATTTTTGAAACAAAACAATTCAGTAATTGCAAACTGATTATTATCTCTTCTAGTTCTAAACTTCGTGATATACTATATAAGTCTAAAATACCAGATCGAATATTTTCAGAAAATGTTGCAACTGATGTTTTACAAGCCACTATTGAGGAATTTATAGATAATACATATCCCCTACAAAATAAATTCTTATACTTTGACATTGTAAATAAATTTGAATTAAAGCCATATTCTCCTACAACAAAATACTTCCTGCATAGCTTAAGAATAGCAAATTCTAATCCATTTTTATTAGGTGGTCATATAAATAATATATATTATAGTGTAAGTAAGGAATTTAACATTTCTACTGAAGCTGCAAGAAAGAGCATATATAGAGTCATTGAATCTGCAAAGTGCAGCACAAATAACGATTATATATGCTCTATTTTTGGAAATAATTCATTAAGAAATATAAGTCCTTCAAGATTCTTGGAAGTGATAACATGGAAATTTAGAGACGACAAAAGGTAGCTTAAACGCTACCTATTTTTTCTTTTTTGGATCGTCTCCAAATATCCATATATAAAATATTGCCATACCTGTAAAAATTCCTAAGACTGCAATAGCGTACCAACCTGAATTTGGATCTCCTGATTGATATCCTAAAAGATTACCTACAATTCCAAATATAATTGTTAATATTCCAAGTATTATTGAAAGAATTATTTTAATTTTAAAAACCTTTTGTCTTTCAATTCTTTCTGCCTCTTCTCTTCTCCTTCTCTCTTCTAATTCTAATTCTTTTGTTTTTCTATTTTCTTCAATTATTTTTTGTACCCAATTCTTTTTAGTTTTATTTTGTTCTTCTAATTCAATCTTTTGCTTATGTTGAATTTCTAATATTTCCTTTTTTGCATTATGTTTTTTATCAAATTTTTTGTCCCAATCTTTTTCGTGTATATCCATACCTTTTTCAACTAATTTTTCTACATCAGAATCTAAAGAGCCTTTTTTATTCTTTATATCTATATTTAATTTCACTTACTTATCTCCTCCTCCATAATTAGGACATGTTTTTTTCGCGATTTAAAAGTCTGAATCAATCCTATATAAAATGCTTCATTTTTAATATTGTTTATATTAATATTAATGTTCGCTATTTCGCTAGTAAGTTAGAAAATTTTATATAAAATCAATATTATTAAAATTAATATTTTTCTTTAATAAATAGTTTTTTACATCATTTAATTTATAAGATTTTATATCTTCACATATTTGCTTATAATTAACCTTTGGATTATCTATACTATGTATAATTATTCCTTTATCTTTGTTACATAGCTCACCTCTTATAATTACATCAATTATGTTACTAGAATTTCCATTTATTTTTAATACTTCAATATTAATACTATTTTCTAATGATTCTACCATTTATATACCTCCTTAATTGCCTAATACATCCCATGCAGTAAGCATTCCTATAATTTTTTCATCTTTTTTACCCTTATCTGTTATATATATGCAACCAATCCTTTTATTCTGTTTAAAATATTTTTCAAACATCTCTTCAACTTCATAAATATTTTTATCTTTAGCAATAAATTCAAATCTTTCCATAGAGTGATTTTCTATTTTTATAAACTCTTTAATTTCTTCAAACTTCATTGTTTCATCAATAATAACTTTACCATCTGAATTGACAATGTCTAATATAGTATTTTCACTAAAAACTCCTATTAATTTTCCGTTTTCTATAATTGGAACATGAGTATATAATTTATTAGTCATTTCTTTAATTGTTTCATAAATATTATCGTAAAGATTTCTACAATACATTTTGTCTTTTTTTATACATATAGGACTATTGTATATTTGTGGGGGATTTTTTATTTCCCTTATGATATTTTCCAAATTATCAGTTACCTCTGGACTTGGGGTAATGAGATTTTTGTAAACTTTACCACTTTTATGTGTAAGTATGTTTCTTATATCTCGAATTATATCTAATTCATTCTTATGTCTTTTAATAATATTATTTTTTTCACTTAATTTATTAATTAACTGTCCTATACTAACTTCATTTCTTGCATCAATTCCTTTTTTTTGACACTCATCTCTTATTACTTCTTCTAAAATTTTAAATAAATTTAAAAATTTATCTGCTTCATTTTCAAAATTTATATTACTATCCATTCATACCACCTATAATCCGCATCTTAAATTATTATTTAAGATATTCCTTAATTTTATTGATTCTTCAGTTGTTAGTGTTATTCCCTTGCCCATTTTTTCATGATTTTCAGACCAGTCCCTTATATCGTATTTGGGTTCTCTATCATTCCAACTAACAAGATTTAATTCTTTTTTCCATCCCTTTTCGGATTCAGATAATACTCCTAATTGTTCAATTATTTCATATTTTATTTCATTCATATTTTTAACTCCCTATCTTTTTTAATTCTTCAATTATTTCTTGATCTGTTATTTTATTTTGTAGTATTTGCTTGCCAAAATATATTTCTTCCTTCTGAGTAGAATCAAACGCATTACGAATTTCATTATTAGGTTCTTTTATTTTAAATATATATTTTTGTTTTGTTTTTTCATCAATTAAGATAAAAATATATGGTAATAACATATTATCAATTTCAAAAAAATCTTTTCTATTTATTTTAAATACATTTGTTTTGTTTCTTATTACAATGGCTATACTTTCATTTTCAAATTCTATATATTCAAAAGTCTTATCTTTTTTATGAATTTCGTAATTCATATTTGTTTTATTAAATATTTCTATTAAATTCATAGGCTACTCCATTCTAATAATTATCTTCAATATAATTAATTTGACTATCTGTTAAATTATAAAGTTTGTAAATTTTTGTATCTAATTCTGCTAATAATTTTTCATCTTTTTCTTTTGTATATTGTGTTACTAAATTTTCTATTTCATTTATAAGATTTTTATCTTCCGTTAATATAACTTTAAAATTTTCTATGTATTTTGTTTTAAATCTAAAAAATCCACCACTTAATACTGTGCCAGTATTGTTAAGAAAAAACCAAAACAATTTTGAGTTTAGAATGGCAATTAAATATTTATAACTATGCATGATATTTTCATTTTTAATTAATGCATAACACATATCATTATAATAATAATTGTCCATATCTAGATACATAGAAGTATTATGACATACATCAGGAGTAATAATTTTTTCATTTTCAAAATTTTCAATTTTTCTAAAATTCCACAAAGAATACCAAGATGGATATTTCATTTTTTCAGTTCCCCTTGATGATAGTCTATCTTTTATAGAATTAAAATAATCATAAATCATAGGATAATTATTCTTTAGTTCTTCTTCAGATATTAAAACTGTTTTACCATCTTCAAGTTTATATGGATATATAATGTAATCATTGTTATAATTCTTTTCATATTTTTTTAGAGAATCTCCAACAATAAGTTTTTTTGTTATTGTTTTTTCGACTTTTATATTTTTTTCAGTAGCAAGAGAATATCCTATTATATAGTTTCCATCTTCATGACAATTCTTTAGGCAAAATGCTTTATTATCTCCTGATGTAATGCCTTTATAAATCCCTTTAAAAACATTTTTTGCTTCAATTCCAGTATTTTGTATCTTATTCATTATGTTTAGACTATGTCTGTTTGCAAATATCCAATTTTTACTTGAAAATTCTGACATGTCTATTTGTTCAAGATTTTTATTTGAAATATTTTTTAATTCTTTAGATAATTCATTATTATCTTTTAATTCTTTATTGAACTCATAATACATACATATCTCATTCTCAGTTTTATTTTCAATCCAAATCAATGAGGTATATGTTGAAGCATTAAAAACTTTATATGCTCCAAAAGTTATAAACTTTTTAAAATGATAATCATTTTTTATTAGTCCTCTTAGCCCCTTTCCGAATTCTGCAACTATCCAACTATGAGGCATAATATAATTTAATATTCCTTTAGAAGCAATAAGTCTTTTTAGTCCATTTTCGACAAATAATGTATATAAATCATAGTAACCCGTTGCACTTTCATAATTAGATTTGTAAATTTTTTCTAACTCTGGAGATGTTTTAATTATACCCTGTATTCCTAAATAAGGCGGATTTCCAATTACAATATCAAAGCCATCATTTTCTATAAAAACCTCAATAAATTCTAACATCCATGCGAAATATGGTTTATTATGAGATTTATCAATTTCAAAAAGTTCATTTTCTTTATTTGTACCTATAAAATTTAATCTTAAAAGTTCTCTTCTTGAAACTTGAATTTTTTCTAGTAATTCTCTTTTCCTATTAGGATTGTTAGTTCCATATAATTCTTTTTTTAGTTCAATTAAATCATCAATTTGAGCTTTTTTCTGACCATCTCCAAACTGTATTTGGTTATCTCCTATATAAACTTTTTTATAAGACTTTCCTACTTTTGCTTTATATGTACCTCCCTCATTTAAAACAACATTGTCTCTATCTTTTAGCTCGTCTATGAATTTTTCATCTATAAGCTTTATTCCATTATATTCATCAATTAAACTATTTCCTTGCATTATCTTACAATCTAAATTTGGTAAAGGTTCTGGTCCAGATTCAGGAACTTCTACTTGATCTACTACAATCGATAACCATAACCTTAATTTTGTAATATCAACGGCACTATTTTCAATGTCAACTGCATAAATACTGTTTTTAATAGTATTCCATTTAATATTATAGATACTTCTTTTGCTTAATATAAAATCTTCATTGTATTTTTTATCAAATAATCCAAATCTATTATACATTAGCATATATGATGTTAGTATATCTCTAATCTTTACAATCTCATTTAATATTCCCAAAGGAAAAGCTCCCGATCCAACAGCAGGATCTGCAATTTTAATATTTTTAAGCGCTTCATCAATTTCAATAATGTTTTCAAATATTGTTTTACCTATAAGGTAATCATCCTTTGTAGCCTCTTTTAAATCTACATCTCTAATCATTTCTCCATATTGTATAAAATCTTTTGTTTCATCATAATTCGTACCAACTTTATTTACTAAAAAGTTTGCTATACTTTCTTGACACATGTAATGAACAATTTCTCTTGGTGTATAGAAAGCGCCCTTTGATTTTCTATCTTTTACATCTAATAAATTCTCAAATATTTTACCTAACATTTCTGGATCAACTGCTACATCTTTTTCTAAAGGCTCTTCTTCGTTCATTGTAAAGTTATATCTATCAAAGAAGTCTAATATTCCTGTTTCATCATCATTTGAAAATATTTCATTTTTTATGTTAAAAGTAGCAATTTCCCATTGATAATTATCTAATGGTTCAAATAGTCCACCATTAAGAAACGGTATTTTACAATTAAATACACTAAAATATTGATTCTTTCTTTTATAATTTAGACCATTATAGAAAAATGGTTCAAGATAGTCATCAAAGAAATTCTTATTTCTGTTTTTACAATTTTCAAAAATAGCTCTAATAAATCTTTTTTGTCCTGTACCCCATTTATGGTCAAATTTTGTATGTACAAATATATCTGAAAGACTTTCTATTTCTTGTTCATTTTCTTTAAATTTTTCTAATAGATCTTTTTTTATTTTTTTATTGCCATTAAATGTTATATAATATTTATCCAAAATTTTTCTTTGTATAACATCAGCATTTGTATATATTTCATTATAATCTTCTAAAGATAAGTTTTGAGGCACGAGAGTTACACCCAACCATCCTTTTTTCTGCAAAAAGTATATAAATACAATTTGTCCCATAAGTTTCTTTGTGAATTCTTCAGAAGAAAAATCACATCTTTTAGCTTCACTCAAAAATTCTTCATTGCCTTCTAGCGTTTCTTTTAATAATAAATAATTTTCTTTATATCTTTCAAAGAAATCTTTTGTTACTTTTTCAACACTAAATTTTTCTTCTATTTCTTCAACAGAATATTTTTTACTATTATTTTCAAGTAAGTCAAGTAATTGCACTTTTGCAGTATGATTTGGTTCATCCTTACCAAACAAATATGAGTATCTTTTAGCAGGTGTAAACTTTGTTTGGAATTTACCTTCAGCGAAATCAATCTCTTGTTTTACAAAAGATAATCTCCATGTATCATCTGAATTACTATAAATAGCTGCAAGCGTGGCATCTAACTCAAATTTTTGTAATAAATGTGCAATATAGTTTCTTTGCAAAGTTCTAGCATTTGCAGGCATTTTATTATCTTTTAATTTTATTATTAAAACTCCTATTTTCCTTCTTTTTATATCTTCGTATTCTGCATATAATCTGACTATATCAATATAATCTCTATATTGTTCACTTCCTGCATTATACTCTTTACCATTTTGTATATCACTTTGTTCAAGATTTAATAAATCTTTTATAAACTCTTGAAATTTATTTAAATCGAACTTTTCTTCCACCATATCCAGGTATTTTTGAGTTCTATCACTTACTATTGCCATTTATTTTTCCCCCTACTAAAATAAATATTCTGATAAGATTATCTCTTTTTCATTCTTACTTATTTTTTTATTATTTTGTTCAACTTTTGTTTCTTGTTCAAGATAAACTTTAGGTATCATTTGTTCAAATTCTTTATAGAATTTTGCAATTTCATTTATTCCTGTTATCTTTTTTATTGCTTTATTTCCATCTTTTACAATTCTTACTGGTAGTTCCCCATTTTCTAATAAATTTATTATTTTATTTATATTGTCAATTTCTATATCTGTAAACATTGAATCAATTTTTAAACATTCTTTAAGAATTTTGATTATATTCTTTGCATTACTAGAACCTCTTTTGTTTACTGACATAGTATCATTGCTATTTTCTTCCTTTTCAGATTCTTCAAATGCAATTTTATTAGATTTTAATAAATCATAATAATCGTTTCTGATTTTTGCACTTCGTTCAGTTTTAGTTGCTTTAACATAATCAATAGCTTGTTCAAAAGTAAGTTCTTTTGTTTCTTCAGAATTAGATATATAGAATTTTTTTAAATATCCCTTTCTAAAGAATGTAACCAAACCATCTGTATCTTCTTCTTTTTTTCTTCCTATTTTTATTTTTTTAGGATAATTCTTAACTTTATCGAATAGTTCCTTATCTTTATCTCTTATATCACGAATCGCTTTTAAGTATGATAATTCAGAACTTATTTCTGTATCTTCATCTTCAATCTTTGTTGTCATTCTTTTAAATAATTCATGAGTTGTAACTTCTTCATCTTCAGTTAAGAATTTAGAATCTTCTCCTAATATATCATGAAACATTTGCATTTTCGTTATAATGTTTTCTTCCAAAGACATTTGTTCATTTGATTTGCTAGTAGGGAAAAAGTTATATACAAATATTTCGTCATATTTAGTTCCAACTCTATTTATTCTTCCTACTCTTTGCATTATTTTTGTAGGATTCCAAGGCAAATCATAATTTATAATTACATTACTTCTATGTAAGTTCATTCCTTCAGCAAGTACATCTGTTGTAACTAATATTCTGTAATCATTTCTTTGTCTATCTTTATTATAATTAGGATCAAAATTAGCCCTTATAGATGTTCTTATACTATCTGGCATAGAACCACTAAACATTAATACATTTTCTTTTAACCTGTCTTGTATATTATCTCTTAAATATTCAGCTGTTTCTTTTGATTCTGTAAATATAATCAATTTGTTATGTTTTAAGTCTTTATTGATTTTTAATTCATCAATAAAATATTCCAATTTGTCATCGGTTTTTACTGTATTCCATATATATTTTAAATTTTGTAAAATTGCTAAGTCTTTTTCTAAATCAATTATAAATTCACTATTAAAATCTTTAACTTCAAATTTAAAAGCATCTTCATTTTTTACTGCTTGTTCTAATTTTTCCAAATCATCACTATCTAATAATTCTGTTACATTAAGTTTCTTACTAATCCAAATAACTCCTGTTTCTTTATACATTTTTATAAACTCATTGTATGAATCTATAAATCTGTTTAATGTCATTTCAAAAGCATACTTGCTGCTCTCTAACCTTTTTACTAGAATTCCCTTCATAAATCCACCCATATTGGTTTGACCTGTTAATAAAGTTCTTTGGCTAGGTGTTAATTTACTTTCTTTTACATAAGTTAAAGGTTTATATCTTGAATAATTTAGTTCTGTAATTTTCTTTATTGTTGTTTCAAAAACACCTTCTGTATCTTCACTAAATTTATAAATAAGTTTTCGTGGATCTGAAACTTTAGGAAATTTTAATCCTTGCTTTTTTAAATCATCGGCATAGGTCTCTTGTATTTCTGTTCTAGTTCTTCTAATCATAACTTCTCTTAAAACTTTATCTCTTATTGCTTCCGAAGTTTCTTTTATTGCTTGTTTATATTCATCTGTATTCTTTTCATATTGTTTTACTTGTTTTCGTAAATTATCAAAAAATAATTCTAGATTTCTAGCATTTACTATTGTTGATTTATTTTTTGATTGAAACAAGTATAACTGATTTGCTATATCTGTATTATAATTATTTTGTGGAGTGGCTGAAATAAGAATAACTTTTTTTCCTACACAAATCTCATGTAATTGTCTATATTGCTCTGTTTCTGCATTTCTAAATCTATGTGATTCATCAACAAATACATATTTATATTTTTCTGACCCCTCTTCTATAATCTTGTCTAATTTACCTTCTGATTCAACTTTATATCCTCTTACTCCAAAATCACTTAATACTCTATCCCAATAATCTACTAATACTGGAGGGCACAAAAACAATGATCTTCCATCTAATTCTTGTCCTAGCATTGCACATATATATGTTTTTCCAAGTCCAACAACATCAGATATAAATATTCCATTATGTTTTTCTAATATTCTTTTAGCTTGTATTACGGCATCTTTTTGATATTGTAAAGGTACAAAACCATCTGGATAAAATTTTGAAGAATCCTTGTTACTATCTATTAAATCATCATTTATTTCTTCCTTAAAGTATTCGTATAGAAATTTAACATACATCTCATAAGGTGTAATATCTGATTTTATCCAGGTTTTATTTTCTATCGTATCAACACACTCTTGATTTATTTCAACTGACTCTTTCCATAACTCTTCAAATTTTTCTAAAGCGAACTGAACATCAGCGGAATTTTTTAATTCAACATTAAATTCTAGATTATTTACTAAACCAGATTTTGAAAAATTACTTGAACCTGTAATAACTCTACCAAAGTCTGGACTATCTTTAAAATCTCTCATAACATATATTTTAGCATGAATAGGCTGATTAGTATAAATTCTTATTTCTAATTTTCCTTCTTTTATTAATGAAACAAACTTATTAACACCATTTTCTATTTTTTCAGTATCATCAGATTTTTCAAATTCTTTTTCCAATTCTTTCTTATACTCATCAATAGCTTCTTTATTAGATAAACTCAATTCTTTTATCTCGCCTTGTGCTTCTTCAAACATATTTACAATTTGTTTATCTGTATTTATACCTATTAAAATTCTAGTTTTTTCTACTTTTTCTAATGCATCTTGCATTAAATAAAAGCCACTAGCTCTAAAGTATCCAACTAGAACATCAAAAAATTGTGTATTTTTATTTAATATTTTGGCAAATCTATCATACAAATTTCTTTCTGGTTCATTTGTAAAGAAAGTTAAATCATTATTACTCATATTTTCTATTCTCCTATTTTTTATCATTTTCAATTATAAATCTCATAACTATATTAGTTAATTCAACTATAAAATGTAATTCATTCTCTTGCATGTTTTCGGCTGAATTTTCTTCTTTATAATGTTTTACTGTATTATTGTGATATGTTTCATAACTTTTTAATAAACCATTAAATAGATTTATTAGTTGTTGACTATTATTACAATTTTTCAAAAAATTGCTTAATTCTTTATTTTGATTTTCTAAACTTTGTTCATTATGTAGAATATCTTTAAGAAGCAATTCGAGAGATAACCTTAAATCATCTAATAGATTTCTATTAAAAATACCATTATCTAATTTGATTATTGCATCTTTATAGACTTTATAAGCTCTAGGATATTTATCTAGCCAATGTTCTGAAATATCAACTGAAGAACTTTTTAATTCATAACTTTGGTTATTATATTTTTTACCATATTGTATGAAGAGTTTCGCTTTAAGGTCTTTTACTTTTTCATCGTTGCATATATTAGAATCTGAACATAAGTCTTTTAATATTATATATTGTTGTTCTTCGTTAAATGGTAATATGTTTTCATAAAGTGCTGTTCTTTTATTTGGACAATTTTTTTCTTTCATTAATTCTAATGTTGGATATGGTATATCTATGTTATATTCATAAGCATAAGCCTTAAGCTTTCTTATTATTTGACTTCCTGTAAGTCCATTATTAGTATCCCCCAATATTTCGCATGCCTCTGATATAAAAACTTGATTCATTTTATTCCCCTTTTTAAGAAATGTATTTATAAAGATCTTTTTTTCTGCAACTTTTAATACATGTGTTCTTTAGCATAATTCAACTGTTTTGTTGTTACAATCGTTGAATTCATTATATTTTGATATGTTTCTTCATCAAATCCTTTATCTGTGTAATACATAAGTGTAGTCGTACATAGATAGGATTTATTTTCTTTAGACATTGGGTAATAAAAAAATAATGCTATGTCCTTTTCCCCATCTGTTGCAAAAATTTGATCACTTGCTATAACATTGCCTTTAAGCTTATTATACAACTTGCTTACCTCATTTTTTACCAATTCATCATAATATTTTGCATCCTTATTAGGTTCTTTGAAAACATATTTTATTTCTACTGAATGAAAATCAGTAGTTTCTTCCTCAACTGAAGAAAATGAATTTATATCATAAACTTCTTTTACAAAATCATATACTGTGCTTTCTAATTTTGAAGTAACAATTATATTATCCATGCTTTCATATTCTTTTCGTTTATTAAAGCCGTATATTCCTTGATAGATTAACATTATAACTAATATTATAATTATTAAAGGTATTCCATAATGTATAAAAAGTAAAGTACCAAAAGCATCAAATACAGTATTTAAAAAACCTTTATTACTCATTGTCTTTACCACCAATCTTATAGAGAGCCTTTAAGAGTTAATCCCAATAACTCTAGTTCTACTTCAATTTTATTTACTTCGTTTTGTAATAGCCCGAAGTCCTTAAGTTGTGTTTTACTGTAATTTCCTAATGTTCCCAATGTATTTATATTATTTTCTTTTAGCGTATCTATTGCTTTTTGATTTACATCTAGTCTATCTACGAATTGACTAAAATATTTGTTATTTTGCATTCTTCTCTCCCCTTTGTTTTATTGCCACTAATAATTGATTCTCTTCTACTTTTCTATTTTGTGCTTCGTAAATATATTCTTGTCCTGTTCTATATATCTTATAGTCGTTATTTTGTAGTTTTGTACTTACTAAATGAAGAAAATTTAATGTTTCTTCTGATGATAGATTAAGCTTTACTCTTAATTCATAGTAAGTAAATATAATGCAGTTTTTATTTTGTTTTAGCTTACTTTCTAAGTATAAATCTATTTGCTGCAGGTTCATTAAAATTCCTCCATTTCTTAAAATCTTTTTAACCAGTTAGATTATATAACAAATTGAAAAAAATTCCAATAGTTTTTGTCACAAAATCCTGTTTTGTAAAACTTTTTGTCATTTTATATAAATAAAGACCTTACTAATTAAACACAACTAATAAGGTCGTTTTCTTATTTATTTATTCTACTGTGAAAGAACTGATATATAAACGAATATTCATACATACTATTCATATCTTCTAATCTTTTAAATTCAATAAATTTATCTCTAACTTTTTTGGGATATTTATTTAATTCTTCATTTATTTCCGACAATTTTTGACTTATTTCTGCATATCCTGGATCAAAGATATAAGATGTTGAATTATCTTCTATAAATCTAATTGCGGTTTCTAAATTTATTTTACTGAAATTAAAATACAGATGTTTTTTTAATTTACTTGTATTGCCATTTACTATATTTTCAATTTCAATAGCTAAATCATTATAATCTATTGGTTTTGATACTGAATACGCCCATATTCTCTTCTGACTACACAATAATTCAATATCATTTTCAGAATATCCAGAACATATTATAAATATAGGCTGATGTTCATTTATATTGCTTTGTATTTCTCTTATTATATCTGTTGCAGGAATATCACTTTTTACTTCATTCGTTAATACTAGATCTGGTTTTAAATCAACAATAGCATTTTTCATCTCTTCTCCATTGTTAATTGTAGCATCTATAATTGATATTTCGACATTATTTTTTATAAGTGCTTTTTTTATAAATTCGGCTTGTTCTATATGAGATTCAGCTATTAAAATTGTAATTTTTTTCATTATTTTTACCGCCTTTTTGTCAATTTATTCCATTATAACACATACGCTTAATTTTATCAACCTATTCATACTCATATTTCGAGCAAATGTATCTAGTATTAAAAAATTAATAATCTTTGTATAATTTACTCATAATTCGAGTATAAGGGGGTTGAACTATGAGTGCAATAGATAGATTATATAATATCAATAATAGAACATCTAAAAAATCTGTAAACATTGATGATTCTCTTTATAAAAAGCTTATTTACTTAACTCAAAATAGATTTGATGCAACTGTTAGTGATTTAATAAATGTAGCTATTGAAGATTATTCTTCTGACAATCGTCCTGCTTTCTATGGAAAACCTGAAAATGAATCTGTAACTTATAGAAGTATTATGCTTCGTGAAGAAAATATTAACTGGCTTTCTAAAACATCAAGGAAAACTGGAATTTCTGCAACAAGATTAGTTAATGCTGCAATTAAAGAATTTATAGATAAAATTAAATAAATTTGTTCTACTCAATAGTATATTACATTTGTAAAAAAATTAAAAGTCTAACTCAAGCATTATGCTCAAGTTAGACTTATATTTTTTCTATTTCAAGGATATCTTTAAAGCTAATTGTACTTTTATCTGATAAAATTATAAAATTATTTATAGTATCTATTCTTTTTATATTACAATTCTTTGTAATATAACTTCCACCTTCTTTGAAAACATCAGAAACAAAATAAGTAATTAGTGCGGAAGGTTCTTCTTCAATATGTTCTAATATTTCTTGTAATTTATTATCTAATATATTTTTTTCATCTTCAGACAGTTCAATTTTATTGCAGGTTAATCTTTCTGTTTCACTCACTTGATCTTCATATCCAACAAGTGCGGCAAAAGGAGCAAATTGTGCGGATCTTGCCTCTAAAGACATTTGAAGATGTTTATTTGAAATATGGTGTGGTAAATTTATAATATTATCATATTTTCCCATTAAAATTACTCCTTTCTATCCTTTATGTCCTCCTACTTGGGCATTTCTTTCTATTGTAGTTCCACCATCGACAAAATTCATACCTTTTAATATTGAATTTTTTCCATACTTATTTTTTATATTTACCATAGCTTTTTGTAGATTCTTCTCTTTTTTCTCTATGGCTTTTCTTTGTTCATTTTCTTTATAATCAGTAAATAGGTCAATTTGTTCAAAAGAATTTTGTTTTTCAGCTTCATTTTCATTCATTATTTTATTTGCAGTTATATTTATCCTTCTTACTAGCAAATTTTGATTTATTATTTTATCATATAATTCCATAGTTGCATTCATTATAATTTTAGTTGAAGATGTTTTATGGTCTAGATTTATAGTTCCATGAGCATGCTTTGGAATTCTTCTGCCATAACGGTCTAATGTAATTTCTCCATCATATTGTTTGCTAATATTGACATCTGTCAAATTCTCTATGTCATATCCAATAGTTAATACTATTTGATCAGTAACTAGATTTTTTTGAACTAAATCTAGTGTGAGAAGTTCTGTCATTTCTTTTACTATTAGTTTAGTTTTTTCACAATTATAAGGGCAATGTAATACTTGTCCTGAACTTATACTATTATTTGTTGGAGTATATGACTTAACACTTTTTATAGTACATGGCTCATATCCCCATGCGTGATCTATTAAAAGTTCTGCGTTTATTCCAAACAACTTATATAAAAGTTCTTCATTTTCTATTGAAGTTTTTGCAATATCTCCCATAGTAAAGATTCTATGTGATTCAAGTTTTTTTGAATATCCTTTTCCCACTCTCCAGAAATCAGTTAATGGTCTATGTTCCCATAAAAGTTTTCTATATGTAATTTCATCTAGTGCAGCAATTCTAACACCATTTTTATCTGCCTTTGTATGTTTAGCAACTATATCCATAGCAACTTTGCATAAATACATATTAGTTCCTATTCCTGCTGTTGCAGTTATACCAGTTGTTTTTAAAATATCATTTATAACTTTTGTTGCTAGCTCTCTTGGAGTCAAATTATAAGTTTTTAGGTAATGTGTTACATCGATAAATACTTCATCTATCGAATATGAATATATATCCTCTGACGAAAAGTATTTTAAATATATTTTATATATATTTGTGCTATATTTCATATATAATTTCATTCTTGGTGGAGCAACAATATAATCTAATTCTAATCTTGAATCTTTTTTTAATTCAATATCATTGAAGGATTTACCTATAAATTTTTTGCATTTTAATTGTCTTTCAATGTTTACTTCTTTAACTTTTTGAATCACTTGATACAGTCTCGCTCTTCCAGATATTCCATAAGCCTTTAAAGGTGGAGTTACAGCTAAACATACGGTTTTTTCTGTTCTACTATTATCTGCTACAACTAAATTTGTTGTTAATGGATCTAATTTTCTTTCAACACACTCAACTGAAGCATAGAAACTTTTTAAATCTATTGCGATATATATTTTTTGTTTAATGTCTTGCATTTTCCACCTCCATTCTCTAATACGAAAATATTTTAATGATGTCCTTTCCATATTTCCATTTGCTTTTCATATTCATTTCCAGAAGGAGCTTGAACAACTCTAGGATTCATTTCTTGTAAAGCTTGTATTCTATTAGAGCCAAATCCTAATATTTGAACATCGTTTTTGTCGTAGGAACGCTCTTTACACTCATCTCCTGAATTTCCTTCTATTGTATGTATTTTCTTATTTTCTAAATCATATACTTTTACAATTCCAACATGATCTGAAACACCATCCTGTGTTCCTGTATTTTTATCTTTCCAGTCAAAAAATATTATATCTCCTGGTACTGGAAAATAATCTTCAGTATTTTCAAACCATAGGTTATGTTCTTTATACCAATCAATCCCATCACTACAAGCAGAAAATTTTGGAGTTTTACCTTCGTTTATATATCCTACTTGATCAGCACACCAGGAAACAAAACAAGCACACCATTCTACTCTTGAATCAAATCCATACCAACTCCAGTAGGGATCTCCTCCAGTAACTCCTATTTGAGTTTGTGCAACTGCAACTATATCACTATTCCATAATTCTTTTGTGTCTGCATCTCCTCCAGAATTAAATATAGCTAATATACCACCAAATAAACATACAACTAATATTATGATTAATGAAACCCATCCCCATGCAATTAGTAATTTAATAAGTGCTGCACTTGCTTTTATTATAGCTTTAATAGCTTGTATTGTAAGTTTAATTGTAGTCTTAGTTGCTTTTATTGTTGCTTGGGCTACCTTCTTTGCCATTTGTGCAGCTCTTTTAGTATTTTTTGCAGTCTCTTTTGCTATCTTTACTGAATCCTTTGCAACTTTTTCAGTTGTTTTTATAGATTTACCAGTTAATTTTGCTGTATTTTGTGAATTTTTAATACTACCTTTTATTCTTCTTAAGTTTTCTTTTGATTTTATAGTTCCTTTAGCCCTTTTTGCTGCAGCCTTTTCTTTAGCTCTTGTTTTGTACTCTTCGATATTATTTTTCGCTTTTTGAAAATTTTCTTTTGTATCCTTAACTGATTTTATTCCTTGCCTATTAAATTCTTCAGCTCCCCTTTTAGCAATTTGTTTTTCTGCATTTTCTATTTTATTTGTTGCATAATCATTACTAGAATATGAACTGTCTTTATACGCATTTTCAGATTTATCTTTGATATTTACAACACTATCTTTTAATCTTTCTGTTCCAACTCTTGCTTTATTAATAGTTCTAACAGTTCCTTTTACTTTAGTTTTAATATCTGCCATTTATCCTCCCTCCCAACAAAAAAGAAGCCAATTTCACGACTTCAACATGTTTTATATAAGTTTTTAAATATTGACCTCCATACACATAAAAAATTCAAATGTGTATGAAAGTCAAAAATTTATATTTTCTTCGCTACTACAACCATTCTGCCATTATCAAGCGAATATTCGCAAGTAGAAAGTGTAATAAGTTTATCTCCATAAGAAGCTTCATCTCCAGTATTGTAAAAAGATAGTTTTCTACAATTTTCGACAAAAGAAGAATACTCATTTTCAGAAGTAGCATTATAGAAATTATAATACTTAAATCCTCCGCTATTAGCTGTTGTTTTAAAACAATATATAATTTTATATTCTTCTTTTGTTGTTTCATTTTCTTTTAATTTATAAAATTCTATTATTTTATGATTATTAAAATAATCATAGCTCTTGTATTTATCTAAATCTGCGAACATATTACCACTTTTAATATGATGTCCATATATAATTAAATTATCACTTGTATTTATGTTGCAATATTCGGCTAAAAATGGAGTTCCATAACTTGAATAATTCTTATAGATATTTCTTCTTAAGTAATATTCTCCATTCTGCATAACTGGATAATTTATATTTGTTCCATCTATTTTAATCCATGCAATTACATCACTATTTATTGAATACAAATTCAATAAATCTATTTTATCTTCAGTTGATTCTGTGGTATCAATTCCGAGTTTCTTCAACAATTTCTTGTAGTTCTTTAAATTCGTTTTGTTGCTTTTTTTCTTGCAATAAATTACTTAATATATAATAACTGCTAGCGACAATAATAGCCACTAGCAGAATAAAAGAAAATACTTTAATAAATTTATGCACTTTCATCAAACTCTTCTCCAGGTTTGGTCGTCATCAATTTATATAATTCAGTATTCTTTGGAAATCTATTTACAAAAGGAACTAGACTACTTCCTACTTTTATTAGTCCTTCCCCTGCTGAAACATTTGTAATATAGCTCATTTGTAAATCTGAAATATTAAGTAATTTTGCAAGTTCTATTCTATCTGTACTAGCTTGATTTAGCATAACAATAAACTCACTATTTGCAAGCATTGTTCTTGCAGTATGACTTTGTAATAAATCTTCTACATTTTGAGTTATACCAGTACAATATGCACCATATTTTCTTACACGCTTCCATAGAGTAAACAAGAAATTGGCTGAATATTCATATTGAAATAATAAATATATCTCATCAATAAATATATATGTATTTCTTCCTTTAGCTCTGTTTGAAGTAATTCTATTAAGAATGGAATCCAATACAACTAGCATGCCTATTGGCTGCAACTGTTTTCCAAGATCTAAAATATCATAGCATATTAGGCTATTAGAAGTATCTACATTGGTATTCATAGCAAATGTATTTAAACTTCCATTAGTAAATAGTTCTATTGCTAGAGCTATTTCTTTAGCTTCTGGCTCATCTTGTTTTAAAAGTTCCTCTCTAAAATCTTGTAGTGTAGGTGGTACACCTTGATAATTTCCTTGCTGAAAAATTCTATATACATTTGCAGTACAACGATCAATTATAGACTTTTGTTTTGCTCCTAAATTAGAACTGCCTATAAGTTGCTCACATAAAGATAAAATGAACTCTGACTTTAGGATTACTGGATTAGCTCCATCTCCATAATCAGCGTTCATATCCATTGCATTTATATGATTTTTAGAAGTTGCAGATATTTTAATTACTTCTCCTCCAAATGATTTTACAAGTTTTGAATACTCTCTTTCTGGATCTATAATTATAATGTCGGCTTTAGGATCTTTTAATTTTATTCCTGCTATTTCTTCTTTTCCAGTAAATGATTTACCACTTCCAGATACCCCTAAAATAAATGAGTTTCCATTTAGAAGCTGTTTTCTATCTGCTATAATCATATTCTTACTTATAACATTTTGCCCATAAAAAATGCCATTCTCGTGGCGAATTTCTTGCACCTTGAATGGCATAAATACTGCTAGACTTTCTGTTGTAAGCGTTCTTAAAGCATCTATTTTTCTTATTCCAAATGGAAGAACTGTGTTAAGTCCGTCTAGCTGTTGAAATCTTAATATTCCTAACTGACATAAACTTTTTCTAGCAGTTTGCATTACTGTTTCTGTATCATTATCTAACTCTTTTTTAGAATTAGCAGTAATAACCATAGTTAATACTGAAAGAAACATCCTTTGATCTCGAGTAGTTAGGTCATCTAAAAACTCTTTGCTTTCATTTCTTTGCTGTTCCATATCATAAGGAATTATTGCACTAAAGTTATTATTTGCATTTTGCTTTCTTTGCCAGTTAGTTATATTGGTCTCTATACCCAATCTCCTATTTTCCGCTTCTTTAACCGCTTCGTCCATAGGTATAGGAATAATATCTATTGATAACATCATATTTCTATTTAATTCAGTTAATTCTGTTACCATACTATCTTTAATATAACTTGCATATTCTTTTAAAAATAATACTCTTCCGAATCTATTCCCCATTTTGAAATAATCATTTTCAAGTTCAACTGTATCAGGACAAATAAAATCTTTGAAATTATGTCCTTTTCTCATTGTTCTGGTTAATTCAAAATTAAAGGCTGTTTCCTCTCCTGTTCTATAAAAGTCATGGAGTATTCTTAATCTTTCTTTGGTATCTAACTCAATACATTTAGATCCTAAATTATTAAAATGATTTATTAAGTCAGCTCCTGCTCTTGAAAAATAATTACGAGCATCTTCAATGCTTTTCTTATATACTGAAATTGTTATTATTTTTTCTTGTACTATTTCATTAGCATTTTTAGCTTGAGCAACAAGCATTTGATTATATTCTTTTCTATACTTGTCTAACTTATCATTTGCCATATCTAATAATATAGTTTTTTCAAAATCAACTTTATTGATTTTTCTATTGTTAATTGTTATTTTGGCAGTAGCT
>Ga0137297_10469_pt1 | contig 30259 bp, 21 predicted proteins | sample RamsorincwithD2O_FD_97191 | JGI IMG/M metagenome (GOLD analysis project Ga0137297, IMG submission 97191) | Mouse cecal microbial communities from Vienna, Austria - Mucin amended with D2O | ecosystem: Host-associated > Mammals > Digestive system > Large intestine > Cecum | place: Austria: Vienna...
TACGATCACCTATACTGGAACACAGGCATTGTTTCAGGTTGTTAGGGGCGGAAGTTTAACCATTCTGGACGAAGCAACGGGTGAAAGGTCAGGTTCCGATGGTGAAACCAGCGGAGAGGGCAAGATCGTTGCCACAGGGCAGAATCTGGATAGCCTGTTTAGTGTAGGGGAAGACGGAGAATTAATTATCGCAGGAGGTACGTTAGAAAATAAAGGCGGCCGTGCAGTCCTTTCAGAAGGCGGTACGGTTATGATGACTGGCGGGCATATCAAGGGAAGCGGCGTATATGATGAGAGCGAAGTAAGTGGTTTGCCTGGCGGAGGAATTTTGTTAAAGCTTAACAGCAAGTTTGAGATGACCGGCGGCAGTATCGAAGGGAATCAGGGAAAACGTGGCGGCGGTATTTACGCAAATAATAGTACAGTAACCATTACTGGAGATGCGAAAATTAGCGGGAATAACGCAGTAGACGATGGCGGCGGTATTAGCGCATTAGGGAAGTCTGTGGTTACGGTCAGCGGCAATGCGGAAATTTTACACAATACTGCTTATGGAAAGACTGTTCAAGGATACGGTTATCTGAACTATGAGGCGCATTATGGCGGCGGTGGTATCTTTGGCGATGAAAGTACAACGATAATTCTTAAAGAAAATTGCGTAATTGATTCTAACAAATCAGCAGCAACAGCACCGGAAGAGCAGAGAGGTGGCGGCTATAATGGCGGCGGCGGTATCTTTTCACTTGGAACGGTTCAGATGGACGGAGGAACCGTTTCCAATAACGAGGCAACAGATGCTGGTGGCGGTATTTATTCAGCTGGCAAGGGCAAATTTAAGATGAGCGGAGGTACTATCAGAGGGAATACTGCTAAGAATGATGAAGGCGGTGGCCTGCGGGTTGACGGAAAAGGAGGAGAGATTACAGGAGGCAAAATTCTAAACAATACAACCAATACTACGTTTGACTGGGGCGGTGGCGGCATCTTTGTCAACTCAGGAGCCGAACTGACAATTAAAAATTTACTGGTGACAAATAATACGGCAGCAGGATTTGGCGGCGGCGTAGGCGGCTGTTCAGTCGGCAATGTGCAGGTGTTTGATATTCATGGAGCGGCAATCTATGGAAACACGGCGGAAGGGACTGGATTAACCAAACGTGCGAATAAAATAGACGATCATACGATGAAGACGGATCAAATTTGGCCGGAGTTTCAAAACGGGTATAAGGATTATTACTGCGCCGGAGTAAGCACCGTACATGGAAAGATGTTAGGCGGAGGAGATGCCAACTGGATAGGAAGTTACTATAAGGAAAGTCCGGGTAAAGCTGATGGCAATAAGCAGTTTGATCTTAGCACGGAATGGGGAAAAATTGAGATTTGTGGTGATTCCAGCCAGACGGCTGGCGGTTGGATGGCATTAACGGCAAGGCCGAGCGAATCGGATAAACATGCTGCTGAGGAAGCTGCTACAGTTGAGATCAGGGGAAATACTTCTGCAACTCACGGCGGTGGTATTATGAGCAATGGGAAGCTGATTTTAGGGGATGATCCAGGGTCAAGGTCGGAAAAAGGCAGCTTAACCATCAGCAAAGTGGCAGAAGAAGGTGCTTTCTCGGACAAGGATTCATTTGAGTTTACTATTACGTTAAAGGATGAAAATGGCAACAAATTAACAGGTAGCTATCCATTTAAGATATTTTTGGGCGATGATGAAACAAACGTAGAGGAAGAAGGCGAATTGGATTTCCAGGATGGCACGGCAAATAAGAAGTTAGAAGTTGGCAAATCCCTGAAAATTTGGAACTTGCCTCCTGGCACAAAATTCACTGTAACCGAAGCAGGTGCGAATGATAAGTATGAGACAACTGTAAATGATGTGAAAGGCGAGACAGGCGAAGGCAGCATTAAAGGAAATAATGGCTCAACCGTAATCTTTGCAAATAAGCCGTATACTGGAGACCTTGAAATCAGCAAAACGGTTGTATCAGAGGGTGAACTGACGGAGGAGAACAAGAGAGATTCGTTTGAGTTTACCATAATGCTGGAAAAGGACGGTAATCCTTTAGCCGGAAAGTATTCTTATACAAGAAGTACTTTGGATGGTGTAAGTTTACCTTCAGAAGGTATCTATGAATTTGATGAAAATGGTCAGACGACGATTACCTTAACGCATGGCCAGAAGATTACGATTACAGGAATACCGGCAGGAACGGTTTATACGGTAAAAGAAGTGGCAAAAAATGGTTATGCTCTTTCAAAAGATACAAGTCCGTTAACCGGGGAAATTAATAAAAACCAAACGGTGGAGATTAACGTTGTGAATCAAGTGATTCCTACCGGAAGTTTACGCATTAGCAAAACAGTAGTAAGTAACGGTAATGCTTTAGCTGACTCGGATACGAAGGCTGAATTTACGTTTAAAGTGAAATTCGAGGATGCCCAAGGAACTGAACTTAATGGAGCATATCCTTATACAAGAGATGGAGAGACAGGTACGATTTCCAGCAGTGGTGAGGTAATGTTAAAGCATGGCCAGCAAATTACCATCAGTAATTTGCCTAAGGGAACACACTACACCGTATGGGAAGTAAAGACGGATGCTGCAAAAGACTATACTGCTGATATCAAAGTAGGAGGCGGCGTAACGAAAGCGGATGCTGCAGATGATATGCTGGTTGGCGGAAAGGGCGAAATTAGTTTTAACAGCGAAGCGGCAGTCGAGTTTATCAATACGGTAAATACCGGTAGTTTATCCATCCAGAAGAGAGTAACCGGTGCGGTAAACAAGCCGGAGGATACGTTTGAATTTGTAGTGAAGTTAACGAAAGACGGTCAGCCGCTAACGGGTTCCTATTCTTACGTTGGCAGCAGCACAGAGAGCGGAATTGATGCGCCAAAGGATGGGGAATTGAAACTGGATAAGGAAGGCAAAGGAACTATCCGGTTAATGCACGGCCAGAGGATCACCATTTCCGATTTGCCGGTGGGGACGGTTTATCAGGTGGAAGAAATGCCTTACGATGGCTATAGCGTTATTCTCCCAGATAATACCCAGGGAACCATTACGGAAAAGGACGGGGAGATTACCGTAGCGTTTACTAACCAGATGGAAACCGGAAAACTGTCTATCCAGAAGATCGTAACCGGAAAGAAAGGCGATAAGACAAAAGACTTTCACTTTACCATAACGCTCACGAAAGACGGGAAGCCATTAACCGGGACGTATCCCTACACAGGAATTGCCTTTAAAGAAGGCGCGGCATCGCCGTCACCATCACAAGGCAGCCTTGCATTAGCTGACGGTCAGGCGGAGATTTCCTTGAAGCACGGCCAGAGGATCACTCTCTCAGGGATTCCGGCGGGAACATCTTACACGGTAACGGAGAGAGAGGCAGGCCAGGATGGTTATACGACAAAGAAAACGGATACGGAAGGAACCATCGTAAACGATGAGGTGAAGACGGCGGAGTTTGTCAATGATAAGCCGGATACCCCGGAAGAATCAACCACGCCTGATGACTCCACTCCGGAAGAAGATACGGAACAGTCAAGCACTCCCGAGGAAACTACCCCGACAGAAACTCCCGAGGAGACAACTACTCCTGAGGAAACTACCCCGGTGGAAACCCCAGAAGAGTCAACTACTCCTGAGGAAACTACCCCAACGGAGACTCCTCAAGAGCCGACCACCCCGGAGCCTACTCCTTCGGAAACCCCGGAGAATCCGACCACTCCCTCCAGGCCGTCTGGAGGCGGCGGTGGAGGCGGCGGAAGGGATCGGGACAGGAATCCCAGCGTGACTCCGGAACCCACACCGATTCCTCCGGAAGAAGTGCCCTTAGCCAACATTGATCCGGAAAATGTTCCTCTGGCGATGATGCCCACTGAGAATCCTACCGAGACAATGGTTATCGATGACGAGAGCGTTCCGCTGTTCGGTCTTCCAAAGACCGGCGACAGAAGCGCTTCCACGGGAGCACTGCTTGGGGTGATGCTGTTATCCTTGATGGCGGCCTGTGGAATCCATATGAAGAAACGGAAGGAAGAAGAGTAACGGATATCTAAGCGGAGAGATTGACAAAAGCGATAGTAAAAAGACTATTCAACCGGCGCGGCGTAAGCTGCGCCGGTTGTTTGTGAATGCGCATCGTGCCGATATTAGCCGGATTCTTCTAGATACCCATAAAATATTTCTGTATTGTTGTGTACTTTTCTTGATATGTTGTGTATGATTATATATATTATTTTCATGTAAAAGCGGTAGTGAATCACGATGAAATCTATCAATACTGCAGCATTTAACAGCCAAGAAAGGAAGTGTTATTATGACATCGGCATTACCATCACAGCCAGAGATAATTACCTTGGAACAGTATGAGGCTCTGCCGGAGGACAGGCGGGTGGAAGTTTTTGATGGTGTTGTCTATGATATGGCAAGCCCATCGCAGATCCATCAAATGCTGTCCATGGAGTTGTCCAATATCCTTTATAACGACATCAAAAGGAAAAAGGGGTCATGCCGAGTATTCAGCGCTCCATTTGATGTAAAGTTATCCGACAGCCCCCTTGTCATTGTCCAGCCGGATATCATGGTTATCTGTGACAGTGACAAGCTGGATGGAAAGCGCTGCAACGGCGCCCCGGATTTCATCATTGAGATTGTTTCTGCCAGTAATCCGTCAGATGATTATATTCGGAAGGCATACTACTATAAAAATGCCGGAGTCCGTGAATATTGGATTGTGGATCCCCGCCGAAAGACGGTGACGGTAAATTATTTTGAGGCTGATATTGTAAGCGTTCCGTACCCCTTTGATTCCGTTATCAAGGTTATTATTAATGACGATTTGTTTATCAACTTTTCCCAAATTGCTGCGCTGCTGGATATTTAGGCGAAAAGAAAGAAGGACATTATGGCAAAATTCGACAAACTAAGCAAGTTCATCAGCCTGGTGCTGCGCCATAACCCGGGTGCGGCAAATATCGCCTTGGACGAACACGGCTGGGCGGATGTGGAGGAACTGCTGGCAGGCGTCAGCCAGACGGGAAGGAAGATTGATCTGGAAATATTAAAAGAGATTGTGGCGTCCGATGGCAAGCAAAGGTACAGCTTTAATGAGGATATGACGCGGATCCGGGCAAACCAAGGACACAGCATTCCCGTAGATGTGGAATTAAAGGAATGTCAGCCGCCGGAATTTCTGTACCACGGCACGGCCTCCAGGTTTTATGCCAGCATCCAACAGGAAGGGCTAAAACCCATGGGCAGGCTTTACGTCCACCTCTCCAGTGACGTAGAGACAGCAGTCAAAGTAGGAAAGCGGCATGGCGTTCCGGTGGTGTTAAAAATACATAGCGGGGAGATGAGCAGGGACAAACATAAGTTCTATCTCTCGGAAAACGGGGTGTGGCTTACCAAGGAAGTACAGGGGAAATATATGGAAAAGCTATGATTGCTGGGGGCAGGGAATCCGCCCCCAAAGCCATGCCTGCTAAATTTATGCTGGTTAATGTCTGCTAAGTCCATGTCAGTCAATGCCTGCTAAATCCATGTCAGTCAATGCCTGCTAAGTCCATGTCGGTCAATGCTTGCTAAATCTATGTCAGTCAATGCCTGCTAAGTCCATGTCGGTCAATGCTTGTCAAATCTAAGCTTGCTTTTGATGCCAGGAAAAGCCGCCATGCATCAGCTATACAGCTTGCATACTTTTTCTCATAAGTTTTAGAAATTTCACATTTAAAACAATTTTTGTAAAAAATCTCCCCATATTCTTAAAAAATTCCAATGAGTTTCCAATTTCGTTGAAAAAAACTTAAAAAAACTTACAAAAACCATAAGGATGAAATGGTTTTTGTAATGGTTGTTATGGTATACTTTCTTTAATATGGCAAAAAAGCCTCAGATGATGAAATGGATAATTCTGGAAACTGATTTGCCTGCATATCAAGGAAGGTTTAGGAATATTTAAGAAAACGTAGAATTAGGGCAGCATGGAGGATTTCACAGAATGGAGGTTGGAATGAAACGAGTTCGGGAGCGTGCAGGGGGGCGAAAGCGTGTAAGACTGCTTTCTGGTGAATGGATCAAAGCATACGGGAGGTGGGATGGACGTGAATAAGGCAAAGCAATGCTTACATACGTTAATTCAGTTTTGCGGCAGGAAGAAGGATAAGTTTAAATGCGCCCTCTCGCTGATGCTGGTGGCTTCCTTAGTCCTGTCTCTTTGCATAAATAATGCCTTTGTCCTGGCGGCGCAGTCCGGGGAGCAGGGGGAGAAGCATACCCACAGCTTTACCTGCCGGGAATTAATCTGCCAGGAAGAGCATGATGACGGGGAACATACGAAGGGGTGCTTTGCTGCTGAAGGGCCTTGGCTGTGCGGCATGGAGGAAGGCGACAGACATATCCATAATCGGGACGGGTATAACTGCTGGGTGATGGCAAAGGAGCTTAACTGCGACGCAACCAAGTCCAATGCAGACAGGGACAGCGGCCTGGAAGAGGATGATTTGCTGTCTTCTAATTCCAACGCAACCCGATCCGGCGCAAAGCGGGCGAAAAGCGGCAGGAAGCATATCCATACAGATGGGTGTTATGGGGAAGTGTATGAGTGCAGACCCCCAATGCAGCTGGTGATGCTAAATGCGGAAAATCCTGAGTGGACAAAGCTTAAAGAAAAGATTGAGGCCGGAGGAATAGTTACATTAGAGAGCGACATTACCAATGAAGGCGCTGACACGGCATTTGTGATTAAAAATGGCATTACGGTTACGCTTGATTTAAATGGGCATATCCTGGAATATGTTTCCACGGATCCAGAAAAACAAATATTTGAAGTTCAAAATGGCGGCAAGCTGATCATTACAGATAGCAGTGGGCAGACGATAGCGGAGAAAATAACCTACACCGATAAGGATGACGCAGAGAAAGAAATTGCTATGTCAGCAGGAGCCATCGTCGGGGAAGGGGTTGACAACGCAGTTTCCGTAGGAGAAGGCGGCAAATTAACGATTAAGAATGGCAGGATTACGACGGTTAACAGTACCCGGGCGATTTTTGCAAAAGGTGCGGTTGAAATGACCGGAGGATATATCGTTGACAATCATAATCGGAATGGCGGCTCCAATGGAGGCGGAGTGGAAATATTTGATAGGGGCACGTGGACGATGACCGGGGGAGTTATCGCCAATAATTCAGCGGCCAATGGTGGCGCGATTTATGCGAAAATTAATAATAGTGCGGAGATAGCGTCTGGCACGATCACGATTGGCGGCGATGCCGTTATCTGCGGCAATGAGGCGGATTTTGGCGGGGCTGTCTTTGGGATAGGCAACTATACGGTTAACATTAAAGATAATGCCGTTGTCAGCGGCAATGTGACGAAAAACGGCAGCAGCAAAGTGATTGATGTGCCTGACGGGGTGGTGAATATCAGCGAAAATGCCTTCGTACAGGGTATAGGGGATGGTCTGGCCCTTGAGATTGAAAAGGTAATGGCAACGGGCGGGGATAATCCCACGCTAACATTGCAGCAGGATTATGTGGTTCCGGAAAGTATTCCCATAAACGGCAAGATTACGATTGATTTGAACGGGTATACGGTTACGTATAGCGGATATGGAAAGGCCCAGCTGTTTTTGGTAGGGGCTAGTGGAAATCTGACTATTGCCGGTAAAAATGGCGGTAAAATTAAAAGTGAAGAAAAGAATCTTGATAATTTGATTAATGTTGCAGGCGGCGTGTTAAAGATAACGGGCGGCACATATGAAAATGTAAATGGTATGCGTGCTGTTTTGGTGACAAAATCTAGTAGCGGGAAAACCGGCGCTATGGAGATGATTGGCGGAACGATTACTAATTGTGGGATATTAGGGGAATCTGGCGGCGGCGGTATACTAGTGGCTGGCGGAAGTGCATTAAACATGAGAGGAGGTGTTATTAAAGAAAATAGGGCACAGACTGGTGGCGGAATTCGCGTTAGTGGTGCTAAAGCGACGATTAGCGGCGGCAGGATTATTAAAAATAAAGCTGTTGGCGGCGGCGGTGGCATTTATTTGACTGGAACCAGCAAGGTTGAAATTAATGGGACGGCAGATGTTTCAGGCAATGTAGCAGATGGAAATGGTAAAAATTGGGCAAATGAATTTAAACAAGAAGGCGGCGGAGGAATTTATGTTGAAGGTGGAAGTACCGTTAGTATTGGCGGAACTTCTGTGGTTTCTGGAAACGTAGCAAATGAAGGCGGAGCGATTTACAGTACGGGAACAGGTTATACTGAAGGAGGCACAACTAATAAATTTGCGGTAATTATAGAGAATGGTGTCCAGATAACCGGGAACGTAAGTAAAAGCGGGAATTCACCAATATATGTTTCGCCTGCTGAGAAGTTAAATAATCAAGCTGTAAGTGGCCAAGAAGGCGAGCTGAAGAAGCTGATTGAAGAGAGTATTGCTGGCGGTGTGTATGAGATTACTTTGGGGAAAAGCTATGTGGAATCTGAAAAGATTTCTATAAATTTAGCGCAAGGCCAAACGTTTACTATGCATTTAAATGACCATATTATTGTATATCTTAATTTAAATGAAAGTGATCTGGAAAGCAGCTTATTTCAAGTGGATAACGGCACATTGATTATAGAAGATCAATCAGGAATCAATGGCGTTATTATCAGCAGGGAAAAAGGGCCAAATAGCCTTATTTGTGTTAATAATGGAGCATTGCAGCTTGATGGCGTCCGGCTGGAAAATATAGGGGGCAGCCATGGGATTTTAGCAAAGGGAAGTACGGTTACGGTAAATGGCGGTCGAATTGCTAATAGTGGTCAAAATGTAAGTGCTAATGGTGATAAAGATGAGAGCGCTTCACAAGGCGGCGGCATTCGTTTGGAAAACAGTACATTGAATCTGAATGACAGCCGTATCGAAGGAAATAAAGGGGTATTAGGCGGCGGTATCTATGCTAAAACAGGTAGTGCTGTTAATATTAATAATAGCGAAATTATTGGAAATATGGCCGGTGATAGCGGCGGCGGAATATACGTCAGCGGCGGCACGGTAACGGTAAAGGGCAGCACGGAGATTTCCCAGAATCAGGCAGAAATTGGCGGAGGCATGAGCGCTTATGATGGCGCTAAAGTTATTGTTGCAGATAAGGTGAAGATTTCAAATAACCTTGCAAAAGGTGGGCCTTTAAGAGAGACTGTGACGATTAATGAAACAGAATATGAACAGCATTTTGGCGGCGGCGGTATTTATTTGGGTTTAAGCAGTTACCTAACCCTTCAAGATAATTGCTTGATTGAACAAAATCGCTCGGATGCGACGACAAAAAATCGGGGCGGCGGCGGAAACGGCGGCGGCGGTATTTTCTCCCGCGGGAGAATTGTGATGAAGGGAGGAATGATCCGTGATAATTATGCAAAGGATTCCGGCGGCGGTATTTACGCCGTAGGGAAGTTTACCATGGAGGGCGGCACGATCACCGGAAATACCGCCCAGCTGGATGAAGGCGGAGGTCTGCGGGTGGATGGCAAGGAGTCAATGATCACTGGCGGATCGATTACCCATAACCGCACGGAAACTGGATTTGACTGGGGCGGCGGCGGAATTTTCATCAATTCCGGCGGAGAGCTGACCATTTATAATCTTTTGGTAAACAATAATACCGCAGCGGGCTTTGGCGGCGGTGTAGGAGGCTGTTCTTCCGGCGATATCGAAGTTTGTTCCCTTGATGGCGCAGCAATTTATGGAAATCATGCTAACCGCACCAGCTTGACAGACCGAGAAGGATATAGCAAGAGGGACGACCAGAAAATAAGCGAATATGATGTGTTTAAAAACAGCGGCTGCGACGACTATTTTTGCGCGGGGACCAGCACGGTATATGGCAGGATGCTGGGAGATATTGATGCGGGCTGGTCGGGAAGCTTTGGAAATGCCAAAAGGGATGCCAGTGGAGGAAAGGTAAAAGAAGACGGCTGTACAGTTTATGCTGAAACCGGATCGGTTAACATTCCTGCCGATGGAAGCAAGTTTGCAGACGGATGGTTGGCCTTAAGTGCCAAGATTCCAGATGGTTCATCAGAGATTAGGCCATCAGTTATCATCAGTGATAATTACTCCAATACCCATGGCGGCGGCATCATGAGCAATGGTGTGCTTAGGTTAGGCTCAAGCGATAATTTTTCCGGCTTGCGTGTCAGCAAACGGGTAAATGGCTCACAGGCAGACAAAGAGCGGGAGTATCATTTTGAGGTAATATTCAAGAACACCAGTAAGCAGGTAGATGAATATACTTACCAGAAGAGAGATGCTAAGGGCATACTTAGGGAAATTGCTCCCAAGGACGTTGCTTCCGAGGAAGTTGCTTCCAGCGAAGTAATCACAGATAAGCTTAACCAAAAAGTCAGCTTTTTCTTAAAGCATAATGAAAGCATGGAGATCCTGGGATTGCTTAAGGGAACGGAATATACCATAACGGAAACGGGTGCTGATGATTACGGAACCTATATCATCCTTGGCCGTGGAGAAGCGGTGAAGGTGGTTGAGGATAATCAGGAGAAAACCATTAGCGGAACCATAACCAGCGACACTGGCGCAACGGTTATGTTCACGAATTCCAAATCCAGCCTGGTTATTGAAAAGGAAAACAAGGCAAACAAGGAAGAGGGTGAAGCCGGGAAGGCCTTTGCATTTACCGTAACTTTAGAAAATGAAAAGGGCATTGACGGCGTATATGCGTATAAGAAATGGACAGATGGGCAGCCGGATGTCCAGGAGCAGCGGTGTACGGTGAGTGATGGAAAATTATCCCTTGGCGGCGGAACGGGCGGGATTACGTTAACCCATGATGAGCATATTGAAATTATCGGCTTGCCTCAGGGGACAAAGTACACGATAGAAGAAACAGGAGCGGCTGATTACATAACGGATGTTTCGGTAAGCGGCAAAAAGGTATATGACCTTGAAGCAGGCAAGACGGAAAATCGGCAGAATACGAAAAAGATTACCGGGACGATTGAGGATGAAAACAGCGCAGTAACCGTTAAATTTATTAACTCCAAAGGGCAGGAAGAGCCTGTGCCGAAAACAGGGGAATTAAGGATTGCCAAGCAGGTATTCGGCGAGGCAGGGGATCGGGATAAGCAGTTTACCTTTATCGTTAACTTGACGGATAAAGAGGGTAAGCCGTTAACCGAGACCTTCCAATATCGGTACGATAAGGATCCGGCGAAAACAGGGACAATTTCTGACGGCGGGGAAGTGAAGCTGTCTCATGGAGAGAGCGTTACGATTTATGGGCTTTTGGAGAATACCCGGTATCAGGTAAAAGAGGTTGAGGCAAATGCAGACGGCTACACCACGGTAATCACGGGGGCAGGAATGGTGTCTGCGGATGGCAGCGGCATATCCGGGGAAATAACTTCCGGTGAACTAAAGGAAGTTACCTTTACCAATAAAGCGTCAGAGGATCCTGCGGAACCAGAGCCGGAGCCAGAACCAGAGCCGGAGCCGGAACCAGAACCGGAGCCAGAACCAGAGTACGGCACATTGACCATCAAAAAGCGGGTGACGGGGGAGGCGGAGCCTTCCGATAAGGAATTTGCCTTTAAGGTGATCCTGATGGATCAGGAGGGCAATGCCCTGGCCGGGGAGTACCCGTATACGGGCAGCGAGCATGACGGGGTGATCAGCGGTGAGGATCCGGATTCCTGGATCATTTCCTTAAGGGACGGGCAGCAGGCGACTATCACCGGCCTGCCTGTGGGGACGATATACCTGGCGGAGGAGCTGGAAGAAAGCCGGGACGGCTATGTGGTTTCGCCTTTGGAGGAAGAGGGGAGCATCACGGAGTCTGGCCGGGATCCGGTGGTGGAGTTTGTTAACCGGAAGATTCAGCCCTCTGATCCGGAGCATGGCACGCTGACGGTGACGAAGGCGGTTACGGGCACGGATGAGCGGAAAGCCTTCACCTTTACGGTACGGTTAAGGGATGGGCTTGGTCGTCCCATTCCCGGGGAATACCGTTATGACGGCGCAAGGAGCGGAATGATTTCTGACGGTGGTAAAGTGATGCTGGGCCACGGGGAAAGCATTACCATCTATGGCCTTCCGGCCAATGCCCGGTATCACGTGGTTGAGCAGGAGGCAAATAAGGATTCTTACGTGACTACGGTTACAGGCGATAACGGAGTGATTCAGCCCGGAGGGAATTCGTATATTGATTTTATAAACCATAAGGAAGAAAATCCGGGAAATCCGGATAATCCTAATCCCACCGATCCGGATCTGCCCCCGTCCACGCCGGAAACTCCCGGTAATCCTGGTAATTCCGGCGGAGGCGGAGGAGGCGGCGGCGGTGGCCGCGACCGTGACAATCCGACCCAGCCAGGCACGGAAGGACCCAGCCAGACCAATCCAGACGTGCCTACTCAGCCGGACGGAACCCCGGTTCTGCCGGAGGGAAGCGAATCCCAGCCAGGCGGCCCAGAGCCAGAAGGCCAGGCCGCGCCGGAAACGGAAACGCCGATTGTGACGGAGCTTCCTGATCCCAACGATCCGGCCAGCCCGGATACGGTGATCCTGATGGAAGACGGTGTTCCCAGGGCATATAAGAAGGTATGGGATCCGGAAAAGGAAGAGTTCGTGTATATGCTGGATGAGGATGTGCCATTGGCCGGAAGGAATATGCCAAAGACCGGCGATCCCACCAGGACGAATATGTGGCTGATTTTGATGATCCTGTCGCTGCTTGGGGCAGGCATATCCTGGATTGGCGGACGCAGGAGAAAGGATGAGGATGACCGGCTGCTGTAAGAGGGCGATCGCTAGAAGGCAGACAGATAAGTGAAGAAGATAAAGGGGACGTTGCAAAACAAAGTGTTTCCGCAAGTTATGGCAGCAACGGCGTTGGATGCCATGCCAAATATTGCGTAAGCGGGATATTTTGCAGCGTCTCCTTTCTTTATGAAAGTTCTGCGTGGCGCGGCTGAACGGACGGTAGATTTTTCTTGAAAATTTACATAAGATAGCCTATAATAAAAGAAAAATTGTAACTGTGAGGGTACTGAACAGTTACGAAAAATTAGATGAGGAGGGATAATGTGACAGAAAAAGAAATGCTGAAAGTTTCCATAGAAGAATTTTCACGAGTGCAGGAGTGGATGCTGCTTGCTGAAAAAGAGTCGAATGTATATAAATCCTTAAGGATACGGTATGTTGAATTGAAAGTTTTATTGATGGTTTCAGGCGTTAATTTAACAGAGCTTGATCGGATTAAGGAATGAGGGCTGAGGGATCCAGCCCTTTTGCTGTTTTTAGTAGATTATTGGCTGGTTAGCAGGAGCGGGACGGGCAGCGATGGGAAACAGGCGGTTGCGGAAGCGAATAAAATTAAATGGTTCACAGCCAGGGAAAAGTATAGTAAAATAAAGGTTAGCGCATGATAAAACCGAATTTGCATGGCAGAATCAAATTTCCATGGCATAACTGAATCAAAATTAAGGAGAGAAAATATGAAACAGTACGATTACATTTTAGTGGGAAGCGGTCTTTATAACGGCGTATTTGCCTATTTTGCAAGGAAACAGGGGAAGAAATGCCTGGTGGTGGAGAAGCGGGATCATATCGGCGGGAACATTTACTGCGAGGATGTGGCGGATATCCATGTGCACAAGTACGGCGCCCATATTTTCCATACCAGCAACCGCCGGGTTTGGGATTTTGTGAACGGCCTGGCGGAGTTTAACCGCTATACCAACAGCCCGGTAGCTAATTACCACGGGGAGATGTACAATATGCCCTTTAACATGAATACCTTCAGCAAGATGTGGGGCGTGTCCACCCCGGCGGAGGCCAAGGCGAAGATTGATGAGCAGAGGGCTGGGATTACCGGGGAGCCGAAGAACTTAGAGGAGCAGGCCATCAGCCTGGTAGGGACGGACATTTACCGGAAGCTGGTTAAAGGCTACACCGAAAAGCAGTGGGGACGGGACTGCAAGGATCTTCCCGCCTTTATCATTAAGCGCCTTCCCGTGCGCTACACCTACGATAACAATTACTTCAATGATTTATACCAGGGGATTCCCATCGGCGGCTATAATGTGATCATTGACCGGCTGTTTGAAGGCTGCGATATTGAGACGGGAGTGGATTACCTGGAAAATAAGGAGCATTACGACGGTCTTGGGGAGAAGGTGATTTACACCGGAACCATTGATGCCTATTACGGCTACCGTTTCGGCAAGCTGGAATACCGGAGCTTGAAGTTTGAGACGGAGCTTTTGGATGAGGAGAACCATCAGGGGGTAGCCGTGGTGAATTACACGGCCAGGGAGGTTCCCTATACCCGGATGATCGAGCATAAGCATTTCGAGTTTGGCACGCAGCCGAAAACGGTGGTGACGAAAGAGTATCCGGTAACATGGAGCGAAGGGATGGAGCCGTACTATCCGGTGAATGACGAGAAGAACCAGGCCCTTTACCAGAAGTATGCAAATCTTGCCAAAGAGGAAAAGGCGGTGAAGTTCGGAGGCCGCTTAGGGGAATATAAGTATTACGATATGGATAAGGTGATTGAGTCCGCCATGAAGGCGGCCGAAGAGGAGCTGGGGAATTAGGCGCGGCAGATAGCGGGAATGATTTTTCAAGCACGCTCTAGGCAGGAGGATGGTAAGGATGGATGTGGTGTATGCTTCCAATGATAATTATGCCAGGCATCTGGCGGTGTCCATGTATTCTTTGATGGACAATAACCAGGTGGCGGATGAGATCAGGGTTTTTGTGCTGGCAGTGGATTTAAGTCAGGAAAGCCAGGACAAGCTAAAGGCGGTGGCTGCCCGCTTCCAGCGAAAGCTGGAGATAATCCCTATGGGGGAGTTGGCGGAAAGATTCCCTTACCCGGTGGATACGGGAGCTTTTGATATCAGCGCCATGGGGCGGCTGTTTGTGGGGACGGCGCTGCCGCCGGAGGTGGAAAGAGTGCTTTACCTGGACTGCGATACGGTGGTGCTGTCGTCTTTGGCGAAGCTGTGGAAGACCGATTTAAAGGGACGGCTGCTGGGCGGGGTGATGGAGCCTACCATCTATCCCCAGGTAAGGGAAGCCATAGGCTTAAAGGAGGAAGATCCGTATTTTAATTCCGGTGTGCTGCTGATTGACCTGACAGCGTGGCGCAGGGAGAGGGCGGAAGAAAAGCTGGTGGATTTTTATGGGAAGCTGGGCGGAAAAACCTTTGCCTGTGACCAGGATACGTTAAACGGAACCCTTAGAGGGAGGATTAAGGCTTTGCCGCCCCGGTACAATTTCTTTGCCAATTACCGGTATTTCCCTTATGGGGAGCTGGTAAGGCTGTCCCCGGCTTACCGCGCCGTGCCGGAGGAGGCGTTTAAGCGGGCGAAAAAGCATCCGGCCATCCTGCATTACGCAGGGGACGAGCGTCCCTGGAAGGCGGGGAATCTGGGGCATTACCGGCTGGCATACGACCAGTACCTGGCCATGACGCCCTGGAAGGGGACGCCCAAGGAAGATAAGGGGATAGGGCAGAGGTTTTACCTGTTTGCCTACCATATGATGGATTACCTCACCTGGATTTGCCCTGCCGCCCGCAGGCAGATTAGCAGGCGGTTTGGGATGAAGGTGGTGGAGGGGCACAGATGCAAAGGCCGTTAACTTGTGTGGAGATCTGCGCCGGGGCTGGCGGCCAGGCGCTGGGGCTGGCATTGGCTGGATTTAGCCGTGTAGCACTAAGTATACAATGCTTTTCCAGGGAAAAGGAGAAAAGGCTGTTTTTATGGTAAGGGACAAAAAAATAAGCTGTGTGATCTTAAATTATAATGATGCCGAAACCACAAAAAAGCTGGTAAAGGCGATCTATGGCTATGGCAGCTTGGATTCGGTGGTGGTGGTGGATAACGGTTCCGGAGATGATTCCCTAAAACAGCTTAAGGATATGGCGGGGAAAATGGCTAAGGAAATAGCTAAGGAAACGGCTGAGGAAGTAGAACAGGAGGGAGAGGATCGGCTTATCCTGCTGGAAGCAAAGCGCAACGGCGGATACGGTGCAGGGAATAATCTGGGCGTTTGGTATTCCTGCCAGGTTTTAGGGGCGGACTATGTGCTGATTGCGAATCCGGATGTAGAGTTTTCAGATAAGCTGGTTTCCCGCCTGGCGCTGCTTTTAAAGAGCCATCCAAAGCTTGGGGCAGTCTCGGCGGCCATGGAAGATCCTGTTTACGGAAGGCAGAGAAACGGCTGGCCGATGCATGGTTTTTGGGGCAGCCTGGCCCGCAGCGGGCCGGTGAGCAGACGGCTGTTTGGCAAGGCTTTGGAGTATGGGGGCAGGTATTTTCAGGGAAAGCAGGCAGTTTATGTGGATGCGCTCCATGGTTCCTTGCTGATGGTGGACGGGGCGAAATTTAAGGAGTGCGGCGGGTACGACGAAGGGGTATTTCTGTATAACGAAGAGGAGATTTTAGGGGCAAGGCTAAAGGGCAAAGGGTATAAAAGCGCCCTGCTGTTAACGGACAGCTATGTCCACCGCCATTCCCAGAGCATTTCCAAAACCTACCAGGGTGCATGGCAAAGGCAGAAATTGCGGAATAAAAGTGCGCTATATTATTATCGGAAGTATTTGAAGGTGAATTGGCTGAAAGAACTGGCGGCCAGGGGATTTTTCCAGATTGTCCGGCTGGAGATTTGGCTTTGCGGCAGAGTTTTGGGGATGCGTTTTTAGTGGCATGGTGGGAAATGGAGGATAGACTGGATGGCTAAAAGTACTGCTGAGATTATGGGCAGAGGAATGAGATGCTTAACTGCACATATGGGAATTGTGGAAGCAGAAGAGTTCATTTTTTTAGTTATTAGAGAGAAATGCAATGAGAATTTAAAGATAGAGATAAGGTTAAAGCAAGGGTAAAGCAATGCAGGTAAATGAACAGGATTTAGTTTCCATCGTGGTTCCCGTTTATAATTCGGAAGCGTATTTAAGCAGGTGTATCCGCTCCCTCTGTGCCCAAAGCTATAAGAACCTGGAAATAATCCTGGTGGATGACGGTTCTGAGGATCATTCTTTGGAGGTTTGTTTTCGGGAAGCGAAGGAAGATGGACGGATCAAGGTGCTCCACAAGGAGAACGGGGGAGCAGCCAGCGCCAGGAACGCAGGCATGGAGGAAATGTCCGGCCAGTGGCTGATGCTGATCGATGGGGATGATTATATCCATCCGGATATGGTGAGGGATTTGCTCGCCGGGGCGAAGGCCGGCCATGCCCAGACGGCGATCTGCGGCTTTGAGCGGGTATATGAGGACGGAAGAGCCAGGGAAGTCCATGCTTTGGAGCTGGGGAAAGAGGAAGGGCAAGGCCAAGTTTGGAGCGGTTCCCTCCATGAATTTGGCGAAAGGCTTTTCCTTAAACTGTACCAAAACCTGATGCTTAGAACCCAGAGCAATAAGCTGTATTCCGTTCCCCTGATCCGGGAGCAGGGGCTTCGGTATCCGGAGGGGATTTCCATCAATGAGGATATCTGGTTCTGCGTCCGCTATCTTTCCTGCTGCGGCAGGATTGCCTGTATCCCGGGAAGCTACCTGTACTACTGGCAGGCCGCCTTAGGGGACAGCCTGATTGGCCGGTATCACCCGGAAGGAGTGGAAAGCTGTTTCCTGCTGCTGTCAGCGATGGACGACTTTATGGACAAGGCGAAGGCTTCTTCAGCACTGCGGCGGGTGATGGATCAGGAAATGCTGTTCCATATTTGCGGCTTTGCCGGACACAGCTATTACCGAACGGATAAGCCCCTAAAGGAGTGTCTTGGGCAGATACGGGAGCTGGCAAAGAGGGAAGGGTTTCGGGAGCTTTTAGGCAGGATCCATGCATCCGGAAGGGAAGAAGGCAGGAAGAAAAAGGGCGGCCAAGGAGGAAAGGCAGACGGCCAGGGAGGAAAGGCAGACGGCCAAGGAGGAAAGGCAGACGGCCAAGAGGGAAGCGCAGGCATCCAAAGGAAATGCACAGGCGGCCAAGAAAGAAGCACAGGCATCCGAGGAAGAAACCCAGACGCTCCAAAAGGCATGATGCTAAAAAACCGGATTGCTGCGTTTTTGCTGGGCCATAAGCTGTGCCGGCTTTACCATTGGCTGTGTGTGGGGCTGTATGGAAGGCAGAGGCGCGCATTCCTTAAAAATCGCCGGATAGGAGTTAACGTAATGAAAACAGAAGGAAATTCGGGAAAGCCTATGGTCAGCATCAGCTGCGTGACATTTAACCACGAAGCGTATATTGCCAGGGCGCTGGACAGCTACCTGATGCAGAAGACGGATTTTGACTTTGAGATCCTGGTTTATGATGATGCTTCCACGGACAAGACCCAGGAGATTATCCGGGAGTATGAGAAGCGGTATCCGGGCATAATCAAGCCCTACTACCAGACGGAAAACCAGTACTCCCAGGGGAAATATAATGTGGAAGGATTTTACAATTATCCCAGGGCGGCGGGGAAATATATCGCCATGAGCGACGGGGACGACTACTGGACGGATGAGCGGAAGCTGCAGATGCAGGTGGATTACATGGAAAGCCATCCGGAGTGTGCCATGTGCCTTCACAGCGCCCGGATTGAGACCCAGGAAAAATCGATTCAGTCCTTAAAGATCCGGCCTTACCGGAAAAGCCGCCTGATCCCGCCCCAGGAAGTGATTGACAAAGCGTCCAATTATCCTACGGCATCCCTGCTGTTTCGGACGGAGTACGCAAAGGATCTGCAGGATTACTACTATGTCAGCCCGGTGGGGGATATCCCTATCCAGCTTCATATGGCGGCTAAGGGCACGGTGTACTATATGGATCGGGAAATGTCCGTTTACCGCCAGGGCGTGTCCGTGTCCTGGAGCGCATTGATGAAGCAGGGCGATTATAAGCAGAACCTGATTGACCATCACAATGCCATGAAGGTGATGTACCGGGGTTTTTCCAAGGAAACAGGCGGGCTCTACGACCATGCGATCCAGAGCGCCTGCCGCCGGATGGATTTCCTCACCCTTTTAAATGTAAAGGAATACCGGGAGGCATTGGCTCCGGGCTACCGCAAATATTACCGGGAGCTGGATCTTCGGACGCGTTTTTTTATCCGGTTTGAGTTGTTAGCACCAGGACTGTACCGCTTCCTGCGCAGGCTGGCATTTGGAAAGGATCGCTGTTAAATGGCAGAGAGAGGAACGAAAAATCAGGTCTTAAATGGCTTGTTTTGGAAAGTTATGGAAAACGGAGGCTCCCAGGGGATCCAGTTTGTAATTTCCATCCTGTTAGCCCGGCTGCTGTCGCCAGATGAGTACGGGGTGATTAACCTGGTGCTGATTTTCGTCACCATTGCCAATGTGATCGTCCAGAACGGGTTCGGCACGGCGCTGGTGCAGAAGCAGCAGGCGGACGAGCGGGATTACTCCTCCGTATTTTACATTAACCTAGGGGCGGCGGCAGTGATCTATTTGGCGCTTTTCTTTTTCGCCCCCTGGATTGCCCGGTTTTACCGCAACCCGGAGATGACGGCTATCGTCCGTGTACTTTCCTTGGTTCTGTTTCCAGGGGCGGTAAGCTCGGTGCAGAATGCCTTCGTAGCCAGAAAGTTTCAATTTAAAGGCTTATGCATTGCCACGGTGGCGGCGGCCCTGGTTTCCGGGATCGGGGGAATCCTCCTTGCGGGGGCAGGGTTTGGCGTGTGGGCTTTGGTGGGGCAGCAGCTTTTTTATTACCTGGTGTTGGTGCTGGTGCTTTTTTTTGCCGTGCCCTGGCGGCCGAAATGGATGTTTGCCCTGGAGCGGGTGGAGGCCATGTTTCGGTTTGGGTGGAAGCTTCTTTGCGCATCGCTGATTGATACCGTGTTTATGAATTTATACGGCCTGGTGGTGGGAAAGATTTACGATGAGCATACCATGGGGGTTTACAGCCGGGGAGAGCAGTTTCCCAAGCTGATTGTGACAAACTTAGGGACGGCGATCCAGTCGGTGATGCTTCCGGCCTTATCCGCCCACCAGTCCTGCCCGGATCAGGTGATGCATATGCTTAGGCGGGCCGTAAAGGTAAGCGTGTATTTGGTGTTTCCCATGATGGCCGGGCTGGCGGCGGCGGCGGATAACCTGGTTTTGGTGCTTTTGGGGGAAAAGTGGATGGCTTGTGTGCCCTTTCTTCAGATTTCATGCCTGGCATACGCGGTCTGGCCTATGGATATTGCCAATCTTCAGGCTCTAAATGCCATGGGGCGAAGCGATGTATTTTTAAAGCTGGAGCTTGTCAAGAAAGCGGTAGGGGTGCTGGTTTTGGCGGTAAGCATCCGCTGCGGCGCTTTGGCCTTTATTGCCTGGAAGGCAGCGGGGGATTTTTTGTGCACCTTTATTAATGCGTGGCCGAACCAGAGGATTTTGGGCTATTCCATTATGCGGCTGTGGAGGGATATCCTTCCGGCTCTGCTTGCCTCCGCCGTGATGGGGGCTGCCGTCTATGGGCTGCGGTTTTTCCTTCCCGTAGGAATCCCGGGGCTGGGGCTGCAGATCTTAGCCGGAGCGGGGCTGTATCTGCTGCTTTCTGCCCTGTTCCGGCTGGAAAGTTTTGCATATTTGACAGGAATTTTAAAGGAACGGATGGGAAGGGGATAAGATGAAGGAATACGGCGGCTACATCGAGTTAGATACGTACCGGGGGCAGGAATATTACCCGGAGCTTCTGGCCTTAAACAGCGGCAGGGGGGCGCTGCGTTTCCTGATCCGCCTGCGCCGGATTCGGAAGCTTTATCTTCCGGCGTTTTGCTGCGACACGGTGCGGGAAGCCTGTGAAAGGGAAGGGATTTCCTGGGAATATTATTCCATTGACGCCCGTTTCCGCCCTTTGTTTGGAAGGGAGCTTGGGGAAGGGGAATGGCTGTATGTGGTGAATCTTTACGGGGTGATTTCCCAGGAGGAGATGGAGGACTTGGCAGGCCGTTTTGGCCGGGTGATCGGGGATTATACCCATAGCTTTTTCCTTCCGCCCCTTAAAGGCGGAGATACCCTTTACAGCTGCCGGAAATTTTTCGGCGTGGCGGACGGGGCGTATCTGGCCTTGGGGAGTGGGATGCCGCTGTCAGGCGAGGAGAATTTAAGGGTTTTGGAGCAGGAGAAATTAAATGTGTTGGCTTTGGGACAGGAGATGTTAGGCTCGGCATCTTCCAGGCAGGAAAAGTTAAGCCCGGCGACCTTGGTTTTAGCAGAGGCAGAAAAAGCGTATGCATCCCTTGAAGAGGACAAATCTTATGAGCGTATGCATTTCCTTTTGGGGCGGTATGAGGGGCAGGCATCGGATTTTTATCGGGAGTATGCGGAAAATAACGAAATTTTCAGCAGGGAGCCGGTAAAGCGGATGTCAAGGCTGACTCATAATCTTTTGCGGGCCATAGACTATGAAGAGGTGAAGGAAAGGCGCTCAGAAAATTTTGCTTTCCTTTCCCGGGAGCTTGGTGCGGGAAACCGCCTTGAGCTTCCTATAGTTGCTGGGGCTTACGCCTATCCTTTTTGGCCTAAGGGAGAGGGGATATGCGGCGGTGAGCTTCGCCGGGAGCTGATCCGGAGGAAGGTCTATATCCCGGTGCTTTGGCCGGAGGTGCTGACCCTTTGCGGGGAGGAGTCCCTGGAGCACCGGATGGCGGAAAATATCCTGCCCCTTCCGGTGGATCAGCGGTACGGGGAAAAAGAGATGGGGGAAATTTTGGAGATCCTTTTTTCGGTGATGAGAACCGGGGCCTAATGGGCCGGTGTCTGTAAAACAGTAATCAAAAAATGAATGGCGCTATGAGGATGGGAGCATGACAAGTGGACAGGGTATTGCTTGGATCAACACCTTGTCCACTTTGTATTTCCTTTAATTTTTATTGCCCTTGTTTTGCCGCAGGGAAATCTCCTCTTTCTGTTTCAGAATTTTCATGATCATATGTTGATATGTTTTTGGGGCAGCTTATTCTATTATTTCTATTTTCAACAAAACCGCAATTCCATGCAATAATCGTCAACGCTAACAACACGACAATAATAACATTAGAAATAATGAGCGGAAGAATATCCTTCCTATCTTTGTTGACCAGGGAATTAATATAGTAAAATAACCCAAATAAAACATTTACAAGTACAAGCCCTATAATTAATAAGATACCGACCATTCTATATATGCTGGCTTGAGCTATATTATTGAGGGCGGAAGTGGTAAATGCAATTCCGCCAGTGAAGGCCAATACAACAGCAGCAAATATTCCGAGAATGGAAATATATTCTTTTTGTGAATTTTCTAATTTGCCTTCAACATCAGATAATTTCTTTTCAGTAGCTTTAAAGTCTTTATTTATAGCTTGGACTTCTTGAAGCTCAGTGTATAATGAATTGATTTGCGTCTGTAAAGTTTCCAATGATGATTCGCCAGAGATTCGCCTATCTGCAGCATCAGAATAAGCAATCCTGGCAATATCTAGATTAACATGGTCGTATAGCTTGTTTATGGCATCGCTGACATCGATAGTACGTTGCCCATCTGCAGATTTGTTTTGAGGATTGTATCCGTTTCTAATAATATCTAAGTTTTGGCCAAGAATATTGATATCTCCCAACTGGGGATTTTGCTGAACTTGTGTCAAAACAGAGAATATATCGGTATAGAAATGTCTAAATCGTTTTGCATCTGGTTCCGCATCATATAATGTTTCAAGGCGTTTATACATATTGAAACGATATGTTGCATCTTGAAGCAACTCCTGAGATTTTGATAGTTCAAAAAGAATATCGCAAAATTCTTTTCTCTGTTGGCGCTCTTGGGTCAAATTCATTTGTATTACCCCACCGCCTTTATTAATTCGGTAGGAATAACATTTCGATTCCCAGCCCCATTTTTATATATTTGATCCCAAGCCCCATTTTTTCTGTGGGTCTCTTCGACCAATTTCCAAGGATCCAATCCTCTTTTGTTTTCAACAATCTCATCAATTATAGTTTTGTCTCGGACTCCTATAGTAATTCGTTCATGCATGGAAGTAATGGGCATTGCCCCATACCCGCAATAATAATAGTAGACATTGGGAACCACAGGTCCAAATTGCCAAGCTTCAATAGCGTCAGGAAAGGCAATGTTATCGTGCTTTAAAAAATACACCTGAATATAATAAAGAATCTTTTGAAGTTGCAAATTGCTGATCGGATGACCATCCCTAACACACTTTGATATAATATATTTCGATAAGTCTAAAGCAACATACATATTTGATAGCCTCCCTTCGCTAAATATAGCTTATCCGGAATTGCGGAGCAATTATGGATAAAAGGTGCGTCCTTTGCGCCGTAAATCTAATGACAGGGTTCGCGAAGCGGTTCCTGGAATATAGTCTATTATATCATGTATCGTTTTAGAATACTATAAATAAATCGTGAGTTTTATGGAAACTCAACCTTTTCAAATTTATCCTTTGGCAGGGAGAAGATTCCTTTGTTCTGACACCAGTTGGTGAGCAGCATCAAGCCCGACAGCTCCGCCAAGGCCGCTATTCCGTGATTACCCTCACCCATTTTTCCATATGATCCATCTTTTCCAGCATTTCCTCCTGGGAAGCGAAGGTTAAAATCATCGTTCCAAGGGTTTGGTTTGAACCGGTAAAGGCCTGGATCTCGTCTCCGGGCTGGGCCTGCATCTGGAATTCCACCAGATTGTTTTTCTTAAATTCTTCATCGATCCAGACTTCCTTTAAATTCCCGTTTTGCAGGCTGTGAATCATATAGTTGGACCAGAAGCCCTTCGGCTCGACCATATGCAGATCGCTGCAGTCCTCCCCCATGGCGGCTTTGATGGTGTACGTTACCATATCTACGCCGGTGGCATAGTCGGTGACTTGGGCGATTAAGTTCCCGCCGTTGCGCGGCCCTACTTCCATCAGGTAAACGTTTTCCTGCTCATCGATGCGGGCATCAAAGTTATAGGCCTGGGTTTTCATTCCCAGAAGGGTGAGGAGGCGCTGGATTTCGTCATGGAGCTTGTCATGGACTCTCTTGGGCATATTGTAGGGCCAGCTTTCCCCGATGGGGACGTATGGGTTAATGCCGCTGGCGTCAAAGTGCTCATTGGCAAAGCAGCGGAAAACCAGCCTGCCGTCCACGGAAAAGCCGTCGCCGGCAATCTGATAGCCGTATTTTTCCACGTATTCTTCGATAATAAAGCGCTTGCAGCGGGAGTAGGCCATGGCGGCATCCACGGCTTCCTTTAGCTGGTGGGGAGAGGTGATTTTTTTTACGCCTTTGCTGCCGGAGGAATCCACCGGCTTGACCATAACGGGGAAGGTAAATTCATTGATTTCTGCCATCATTTGATCAAATTCTTTATAGGCGTAGCCCTTGGCCTTCGGCACGTTAAACTGGTGCTTGGCAAGGAAATCCCGGAATTTATCTTTGTTGGAAAGCAGCTCCACAGACTGGTAAGGGCTGGTGGGAAGCCCCAGCTGTTCGGCGACGTAGGCGGCTGTGGGGGCTGCCGGGTCGGAAGCGTAGCATACGATGCCGTCGATAGAAAGGCGGCGGGCGAGGGCAAGGATTGCTTCCTTGTCGGTGGTGCTGACATTGTAGTATTCATCAGCAAAATGCTGGCCCGGGTTATCCGGGAGAAAGTCGCAGACGATGGTGTGGTAGCCCATCTTTTTTGCGGTTTTAATGGAAGGAACCTGGAAGAGGGAGCCTCCAAGCAAAAGTACTTTTTTCATGGTTATCTGTGAACCTCCTGTTCTTAATTCAATAGTTCAGCCAGTCTCCGTATTTAAGGCCTCACTGAAAAAAAACCAGGGCACGATGCCCGGAACCAGCCACAGCACGTAAGGGGCAGGCACGGGAGGGGTGGACTTAAAGCCGTAAGGTCCGAAAATCATAAAGTAAATCAGCACCGTCACAATCGGCTGGACAAACATCCACACCACGCCAAAATAAGAGCCTACAAACCGCTTGCGAAAGTCCGCCTTAGCTAAATCCCAGATTATTTTTCGTTTCCTGATCATTTCTTTAACAAGGGAAACCACATATTCCATCGATCCCGTCACCTGCATTTCCTCAAAATGTATGAAAAGCGCCTTCGCCTTTCCAAGCCTTTCCAAACGGCTACATACACATGGGCACGAAAACCGTCACCCAAAGGCTGGCCAGCAAAAGACCCGCCGATGCCGCTAATATTCCTGTATGATACCACATATTCTTAAATCGCGCAACGACCATGCGGGAATTAAACAGCAGATAAAACAGGTACAGGATAGGAAGGTAATACCTCCCCTGTACCCCGGCGATCACTCGCTGCCCCGGCACGGTGTAGGCAATGTACATGGAAGTCCAGATTAACAGGGCGCATCCGCCAAGCATTAAGAAAATCCAAACCTTCTGCCCGCCCTTTAAGGCCTCCTTGCTGGTAATCCGGGTATCCGTCACCACCACATAGCCTGAAAGCCCCATGGCAAACCAGGTAAAGGGGCTGTCCGCCAAATGACCCTGGACGGAAAAAATATCCCGTCCGAACACCATCTTTGGCATAGCCGAAAGGATGTTTTTAAACAAAATCCGTAAATACCCCAGGAAATGCCCCAGGATATAGCTCATCTGCCCTGCTTCGCTGGTGGCTCCGCCCCGCGTATCTCCCGTCTCCTTGGGCGCAATCAGCACTGGAAGCACGAAGGAGGCCATCAGACCTGCCGTCAGCAGCAGGATTCCCGCCCGCATGGCATACTTTTGCCGTTTATCCTGGAATTTCGATGCCGGGATCAGCAGGGCAATCAGCACCATGGGGGCGTATACCGCCTTCGCGCCGCAGCCAAGGAGGAAGCAAAGGAGGATGAACAGATACCGCTTCCAGGTAATCTTCTGATCCGGTGTCAGCATTTCCCTAAGGAGGCAGGCGCAGCCCAGATAAATCCAGCCCGTTACCCAAGGATCATAGGAATAAGTGCAGGCCAAAAACATGGAGGTGGGCATCAGGCCGATCACCACCATAATCAGCTTTCCCGCCGGGGTCTTTTTTATGGCAAAGTACATCAGCGCCCCGTACACCAAAAGATTTCCCAGCCGCCCAAGCATCAGCATAATCCCCCAGGGAAGGCCTAAGCCCTTGCACACCTTAAGCACCAGCGCCTGGCCTAAGTAAGCCGGGATGGTTCCCTTGGGGATCACCGGCTCTAAATGGATCTGGCCGGTTTTATAGTCCCCGTAAGCATCACGGTACTCCCGTAGCGCTCTCTGCTCGGCCAGAGAGCCAGGCTGGTTATCCGGCCAGGAATCCAGGTTCGGAACCATCAGGCTGAATACCTCCTGGTTCACATTCATCCCATGGGGATAGCTGGCAATGCCCATGGCCCGGTAGAGATGGGTTTCCTCGTCAAAGCCTACCTTATTGGCCGGAAAAGCAAAAACGGCCCATGCCCCTACGCTTAAGGATACCACCAAAAAGCCCGTTTCCACGTGCCTTGCCAAATATCCCCGAAAGAGCCAGAAAAAGGCGAAAAGCCCGGATACCAGCCAGAAAAAGGCCAGGCGGCAGCCATTGATCACCAAGGCATTGCACACCGCAAGGCCGGTAATGGCCAAGGGCACATCCGCCGCCTCTTCTCTGGTTCCCGGCTCCCCAAGCTCCGATTTATCGATGGAAAGGACGATGGAATCCACTTTTTTCCTTATGGATAAGTATGACGCATCCGCCAGCTTATTATTACGATCCTCCACCAAAAGATCCTGGTTGGGATCCGCTTGGCCGTACTCGTTATAGTAGCAGACATAAGCCTTCGCGTTCAGCAGGTGATCGTAATCAAAGAAGTAGGCAAACTGTTCCACATACTGGCCGCCCAAGGGAACCGTAAGCGTCCCCTCATCCTCCACAAGGACGAAGCCCTCCTGCCGCCGCTCAAACCCCTTTGCCGATACCTGGTCAAGAGAAATCTCAAATACTCCCCGGTTCTCCTGCCTAAGCAGCGGCACATGGTAAAAATATTCCAGGGCTGCTCCCAAGAAAAAGACAATCAAGATGGCAAGGCCGTATTTTAGCCCAAGGGAAACCATTTCCTTTTTCCATGAAAGCGTATCCTTATTCATCTTTTTCCTCCCGCCCGGTTCCGGCTGCATATCCTTTTGTTTTGGATCTCTCTTTTCCAGCATTCAGTTCCTCTTTCCCAGCTGCCCCGCTGCCTTGTTCCTCCATCTCAAGCTGGTAAATCGCCAGCTTCTGCACCAGCTCCTTCACCTTCGTCTCCAGCTGGGAGATGCGGATCGTCATAGCAAACACCCGCATCAGCAGCAAAAAAATCATAAACAGGAACAGAAAATTCACGGTAGCATAGATCCCCAGCATATGGGCCAGGAAGTCTGCCACCGGCGGAAACACGCTGAACACCACAAACATGATGGAAACCAGAACCCAGAAAATCCCATCCTCAATCTGCAGCTTTGCCTTGCGGATTTTGCGCATAATCAGCGTCATGGTTCCCACGGATGCCAAAATCAGCACTATCCGAAGCATCATTGTCATCATCTTTGATCCCCTGCCTTTCCCAAAGCGCCTTAAGGCCTTCCATGCTGCCGCCTTCGCCTATGCTCCAATAATTTCGGTTCATGGTGCACCAAAGCACCGCCCTTTTTGGCAGATGCCAGTAAGCCTTCCCCAGCCGGTAGCCCAAATACTTAAATCCGCTTTTCACCACTAAATCCGGCAGCTGCAAAAGATGGCCGCTCCTTGCCAGGTAAGCCGCTGTTTTTTTCACCAGCCGTATCCCCTCCCCCTCCGAGGGAAGGCCGCCGAATACTTCCGGGTGATCCGCCTGGGATACCGCCAGATCAAAATTCCGCCGAAACTGCTGAAGGCAGCTGAAATTATGGGAATGAACCACCTTGGCCTCCGCCTGGTATACCACCCCGTACCCTGCCTGGACGGCGCGGCCTGCAAAAACCATATCTTCATTGAAAATCGCCGGATAGCCAAAGCCTCCCAGGTGGTCATAAATCTCCCGGTCGTAGGCACAGCATACATTGGAGCCAAAATACGTTTTAATCCCAAGCTTGGGAAGATCCGCCGCCGTCTTTACCCGGCTTTTTGGCGGATAATTAAAATGGCGGGCATAACGCTCCCCTATCTTGCAGTCCTTATCCGCCAGCTGCCTGGCATAAACCATAGCCGGAAGCTCGCCCTTTGGCCCCCGCTGCCCGAAACCCTCCATCAGCCGCTGTAAAAGATGGGGATTTGCCGGAACCGCGTCATCCGTAAGGCAGACAAATACATCCGCCTGGGAATAGGATACGGCCTGCCGCCTGGTTCCCCCATGGTCAAACTCCTGTTTGCGGATATGGTGGACTTCCAGCTTAAGGCCCTTTCCCCACTTGGAAAACCGCTCCTTATCCCAGTACCGCTCCTCCGTATTCACCACAATCACCTTCCCGGCAGGGTACGTCTGCCTGGCCAGCATCCGCAAAAGCCGCCCGAACTTCTTCCCCGGCCGGTAAACGGGGATAACCACGTCTACCGTCTGCAATTTCCTTTTCCGCTCCCTCTCCTGCTCCATGTCCCCTTCCTTTCTCCCAGAAAGCAATTTTCAAGCACACTATCGCGTTTTCGCCAGCTTTCCAAGCACCATAAGGCCAAAGCCTGCCAAAAGCATCACCATAAACAAGCAGTAGCTAAAGGCCGCCCCTGGTATACCAAACTGGGATACCAGCCGGGGATCCAAAATGGCCGCCCCTGCCCCAGTTACTAAGTAGACCAGGAAAATCAGCCGCTGGCGGCGCATTACCACCAAGCAGTAATACATTAAATTCGCCAGGGCGTAAAAGCCGCCCCCCAGCACAATCACCGTAAAAGCAGGCTGGTATACGGACAATGCTCCCTCATACCCGGAGCCTAACAGCCTTTCCATAATCCTCAGGACGAAACCGCCCAGGCACAGGCAGCCCCCCAGAGCCAAAACCGTAAGGCCTAGGATAATCCCGCTGATTTTCGCCACAATCTTTTTCAGGCCTTTCATATCCCCTTGGTTCCAGCACATCGTCATCCGCGTTAGGAAGGGGCGGATAACGAAATTCGCCACCAGGTAGATGACGGAGGTAGGCATGAAAATCAAGTTAAAATACCCGGAAGCGGCGTCATTTAACCGGCTGTCGATGGCATATTTCGCCGCCGAGAAAATATAAAAATCCAAAAACACCGAGAGGAACAAAAGCCCCGTCTCCGAAAGCATCCTTCTTATGCTGCCCTTTCGGCAGCCATAATCCACCTTGGGCAGTGCGCCTATCACCGAAAAGTTGCAGGCAGCTACGCCCAAAGCCTGGGCAAAAACCGATGCCAGGCAGGCCCACGCCAGCCTTTTCGTCCAGATAAGGCCGCCTAAAAATACGGCGACGGAAAACACTGTCCGAAAGGTATTGGATTTTCCCGTCAGGTAAAGGCTTCCCTGGCGCTGGAACTCCGATTCATACACATCCGCGTATCCGTCGATAATCTTATACAAGGCCAAAAGGAACACCGTCAGGGCTTTCTCCCCCCCGTAGGTTCCCCCAGCCGCCATCCAAAAGGAAAAAACGGCTGACGCTGCCACCGCAAGCCCCACGGTAAGCTTCCGAAAGCGGCGGTACTCCCCGAAAGCGTAGCCGCCGTTTTCCACGCCGCCGTCCGTCACCTGGAAGGGGCGCAGCCCGAAATACGCCAAGGTAAACATCTGCTGCCCAAAGGCGCTGTAGCCCACGGCAAACACGCCTCCCGCGTCCTCCCCGGCCAGCCGCATCACCAAAAAGGAAAGAACCATGCTGGCGAAAGCATAGCAAAAGCTCCCCAGCATATTCCACGCCATATTCTGCTGTTCAATCCGGCTGCCCCGATAAATCAGCAGCTGTGATAACCGTTTCATCCCTGACACCAACTTTCATCGGCATCCGGCCCTTGCCGGTATGCCGTCCCGCTTTGGCCTGCGCCAAAACTGGCAGACTTTACCCAGTTTTGCCGGTATGCCCGAAAGCCATAGGCTTTATCCGCGCACCCGGAAATTCTGGATCAGCAAAATGGAGATCAGCATCCGCACCATGTAGGAAGCCGCCACCACAGGCTTTAAATAGCTTTCCCCGGCCAGCCGCTTAGCAATCGTCACCGGAACCTCCGCCACCCTTGCCCCCTGCTTGATCAGGAAGGACACCGTGTCCGGCTCCGGCCCGTAATTTATGTTTAAGGCAAATTCCTTAATCATTTCCCGATTAAACATCCGCATCCC
>Ga0137297_10470_pt1 | contig 30188 bp, 24 predicted proteins | sample RamsorincwithD2O_FD_97191 | JGI IMG/M metagenome (GOLD analysis project Ga0137297, IMG submission 97191) | Mouse cecal microbial communities from Vienna, Austria - Mucin amended with D2O | ecosystem: Host-associated > Mammals > Digestive system > Large intestine > Cecum | place: Austria: Vienna...
TGGCAGTATGGCGCAGGGCGGACAGGCCTGCTTCTTCCTTAGCCGTCAAAATATTCACGGCACAGTCCCGGTCAACTGCCGTCCTTAGATCCGCAGTCTCCCCGTCTATCTGCCCCACGCAGGCCATCCTGGCCAAGCCCTCGCTTAAGTCCTTAGCAATGTCTATAATCGCCATAGGCCCTGCATACTCCCTTACCGAGCCGTCCTTTAATGTAATCCTCATCGCATTTTTCTCCTTCCATAAAAAGAATCATTGTCCCAAAGCCTGCTCTTGACCTGGAAAGTTTTTCGACACATTGGATTAAAAGAATCCTGTCTGCCTTGCTCCCTCGCCGAAGCACGGCTGCGGCAGCCATTGGAAACAAAAAACGCCCCTTGCAAAATGCATATCATGCACTGCAAGGGACGGTATTTGCCGCGGTTCCACCCTGGTTGCGCTTAATTTCCTTAAACGCCGCTTATTTTCCTGATGATAACGGAATCGCCGTTCCCGATTAAGGGACGCTCCAGGCTGGTCTTTGCTTACTTCCCCGTAAGGCACTTCCACCATACGTGCCTCTCTCTGTACGCTTCCGGTAAGCGGTTTGGCCTATCCACGCTTTTCGCTTTACTTATCCGATTAACTTTGCCGCCCGCCAAAGCTGCGGCCTGCGGGCCTTATGCCATTGACTTTATAATCTCCGGGCTCGGCCGCATTCTGTACCAGTGTACTGTCTCGATTACATTTCGCTAAATGGCTTGCCTGAATATAATCCGGACAGCACACCAGAACAGCGCTGCATTAATTGATTAAATGCCAAGATCCGCAAGATATTGGTCGAAATACCCTTCGGAAATCAGCTTGTCAAACTCTTCATATGCTTCTGGGCTCATCAGATACATCCCCTGATGCACAACGCAATCCAAGCCAACGATGTTTGCCATTTTAACCAGGATCTCGCCTTCATCAGCATCCGATGTAAGCACCACATAATCTTTGTACTGTTCCGACAGCTCCTGAGATTTGCTGCCCTGGGCGGCGCTGCTTTCAGGCTGCTCCTGTACCCAGACTCCATCAGCGTTTACTTTGCACCCGTCCGGCGTAACGGTATTGGTGAGCATATACCCGTCAGCCCCCATATAATACCATAACCCGTTGGACTGATACCATTCGTTTACCAGATAAGAACCGTCTGGCCTCTGAACCCACCAGCCCTTCGCATCCTGCCTCCAGGCAGGCGCACTCTGGACAGGCGCAGCGGGAAGCGCGTTTACATTAACACCCAATTTTGCCAGCGTCTCATCCAGTACGGCTCCATCCATTCCCGCTCCGAGACACTGCTCACGGCTAAGATATCCTTTAAAAACCACATAAGCAATAACCATTCTTTCCGGATCATAAATGTCTTGCGATCTTACGGATGATACATATTCCAGTATTTCTTCCACAAGGTACGGCATATCTTCAGGACTATTCCTTATTATATCCTCTATCTCAAAAATGACCTGCAGATCATCTTCCGATAAATTTGGGAACCAGCCCCGCACCTCTGTTTCTATCTCACTGCCTGAGGCCGCGCTGACGGCCATCGCTGGAGCCGTCGCCATAGCTGCTGCCACCGCTAACGCAGTAATTCTCTTGACTATCCGATTCATCATTACCTCCTTTTGCATTCCGTTTTTCCTGGTTTTTGCTGCCTGGACATACCTATTTCTTAAGTTTCGCGCCCATAACTCATGGCGATTATAGCAAAACGGTTTCTGGTTGTCAAGGCGAAAAAAACTAAGCGCAACCCCTAGTACACCAAACTAATCCGCTAACTCCGGAAAGGTTTCCTCAATAATCCTGGCGGCCGTTTCCACCATCCGGGCGCAAGGGCGCTTTTGATAATACCCTGCCGTCCTCGCCTCGGGGGCGGCGCTTTTCTCCGCCCCCCGTATCCCTAAAATCTCCCGGCAGATAATCGACTTGTGCTGTGCCTTAAAGGCGTCCGCCATCTTCCTGACCGTCTCGTAATTTTTCGTCTTGGCCGCCTGATCGGAGGGATCTGTATTGCCGCAGACCATGCCCGCAACCATAGCCATGCCCGATACCGTGCCGCACACCTCCCGCATACGCCCCATTCCGCCGCCCATAGAGCAGGAAACCTTAAGAGCCTGCTCCCGATCCATGCCAAACAAATCGCTATAAGCCGCAAACACGGACTGGCTGCAATTATAGCCGGACATAAACAATTCTACTGCCTTCTCCACCCTGCTTCCCATATCCAATCCCTCTTAACTGTATTTTTCCTGAAAACTTTTATGGTAAAATCTACCGTCCGTTCAGCTCCGCCATTCGCACTGCCCAGCTTCCCGAAAGGCTTATTTTACCTCCACGCTCCAGCCTTGCGGCCCTTCAATCCGCCCAAGCTGGATCCCGGTAATGGTATCATAAATCCGCTGGGTCAGCTCGCCGATCTTACCGCCGCTAACCGGCATCTTTTCCTGCTCATACCGAAGCTCCCCTACAGGGGAAACCACCGCCGCGGTTCCCGTGCCAAAGCATTCCTCCATCTCCCCGCTTTCCGCCGCCTTTACCACTTCGTCTACGGAGATCCTCCTCTCCTCTACCGGGATGCCCCACATCCTGCAAAGCTGAAGAGTAGAATCCCTGGTTACGCCGGGAAGGATGCTGCCGTTTAATTCCGGGGTGACAACCGTGCCGTTTATCTTAAAGAAGATATTCATGGCTCCTACTTCTTCGATATATTTCCGGTGCACGCCGTCCAGCCAAAGCACCTGGGCATAGCCCTCATCATGAGCCTTCACCTGGCTTGCCAGGGAAGCGACGTAATTGCCTCCCGTCTTCGCCTCGCCGATGCCTCCCTTTACCGCCCTGACGTACTCATCCTCAATCCAGATCTTCACCGGGTCCAGGCCACTTTCGTAGTATGCCCCTACTGGGGAAAGGATAATCATAAACTTGTACGTATAGGAAGGGCGCACGCCCAAGAAAGGATCCGTAGCAATCACAAAGGGGCGGATGTACAGGGAAGTCCCCGGCTTAGTGGGAATCCAGTCCTGATCCACCTTAACCACGGTCTTTAACGCTTCCATAAAGATATCCTCCGGGATCTGGGGAATGCAGATCCTGCGGTTGCTGCGGTTCGCCCGCTCAATATTCTTATTGGGGCGGAACAGCAGGATCCTTCCGTCATCCGCCTTGTACGCTTTCAGCCCCTCAAACATTTCCTGCCCGTAATGGAATACCATACAGGAAGGCTCCAGTTCCAAATTATGGTAGGGGACGATCCTGGGATCATGCCAGCCCTTTCCCTCCTGGTAATCCATCTCAAACATATGGTCGGTAAAGATTGTACCGAATACCAAGGGGTTATCCTTCCCTGGCTTCTCCTTGGGACAGGCGGTTTTTTCAATTCTGATTGTCTCCATAGCAACATCTTCCTTTCTGTGTCTCTGGCATCCCCTGTTTTATCTTCATCCTCTGCTTTAATCCTGGCAACCGTTCAGACGGCAAGAAGATACCTGCCTGAACTGCTGCTATTCCTAATTGGCTGCGGAGGTTATGAATGTCAGCAATCATCAACACATTAATCTTCTCAATTATCGTCCAAAAGCCCAAATCTGTCAATACCTTCCTTTATAAACTTCTGTTATGGCTTCTTTTCCTTCCGGTTATAGGTACGGTCTTTTTCCTGAATTTGCCCAAACTTCCGTTGTATGCGGTTGCAGTTGCCAAAAGATTATGGTATAAAATGAAGAGAATCATTCAGATGCCGTAGGTTCCCAGCCCCATTGCCTTTGCAGGGATGGCAAGCGCCCGCAGGATTTTCATTCATGGCGGCGCGTCCGCCGCTGCCGGGCGCATGAACGTTTTAGTCCAGGAGGCGGGCTGCCTGAATGGTTGCGGGAAAAGCAAGGAGCAGATGATGAACAAAAACAGAAAAAAGCTGCTGGCCTGTCTGCTGGCAGTTTCCATAGGAACGGCAGCAGTCAACGGGTGTGAAAGAAATGCAGGATATGGCAGCGGCGGCGGAAGGGACAGCAGCCAGAACCTGGTGATGGCAAAAGCCATAGCCCAGGCAGAATACCCTCAGGAGCCAGTATATCAGAATGATGAGGAACGCTATGAGGCACGGCGCAGCCGGGAGATACCGGAGCGGTTTAAGGAAGCTTATGGCTCCTTTGCCTTTCAGACAGCCTCACAGATTTTAGGGAAGGACAGCCAGGCGAACATGGCCTATTCCCCCTTGGGGCTATACTATGCTTTGGCCATGAGCGCCCAGGGGGCGGCCGGGGAGACAAGAATGGAGCTTTTATCCCTGCTGGGATACCTGGAGGATGGGGAGACGGACGCCCCAAGGGCAGGAATAGATACGCTGGCCCAGGATTGCCAGGCCGCCTTTAAGGCTCTTTATCATGTGCCCAATCCAGCCAACGCAAAGAAAAACCAGTGGGGCGAAATGCCGCCAGAGTCCCTCTATAGCCTGCGGATTGCCAATTCCCTGTGGGCAGGCCATGACCTAGGGCTAAAGCAGGAGTTTGCCGATCAGTCTGCCCGGTATTTCTATTCCGATATTTTCCAGTTTGATCTTAAGGAGCCGGAGGCTGCCCAGGCCATGTCTGATTGGGTGGAGGAACGAACCGGCAAAGCGATCGTACCTGGGACAAAGCCAGTGCCGGAGGATGAGCTGCTTTCTCTCCTGAACACGGTCTACTATTATGACCAGTGGATTGACCGGTTTAATCCGGACAGTACCAAGGCAGATGGATTTACCACGGCAGACGGGACTGAGGTGATCTGCGATTTTATGAACCGAACCATGGATTCCCACGGCTTTCGGCGGGGGAAAGGCTTCACCTCCTCTATTTTATCCCTGAAAAATGGTTCCATGGAATTCATCCTGCCGGATGAGGGGGTGGATGTCCGGGATCTGGTGAAATCCCCTGAGATACTAAGGGAAGTGCTGGAAGGAACAGAAGGCGAGGGGGTAGGGGAAGTGACCTGGAAGATTCCCAAATTCTCCTATGGCAGCAGCATGGATCTTACCGAGGCACTGAAGCAGTCAGGCATCCGGAAGGCCTTTGGCAGGGACGCGGATTTCTCCGGAATATCGGACGATAAGCCTTTAACTATTTCAAGCGCCAGCCAGGATGTGCATATTAGCATTGATGAGAATGGTGTGGAAGCGGCAGCATTTACTGAGATCGCTTACGCAGGGGCGGCAATGCCCCAGGGAAGGGCGGACATGATCCTGAACCGGCCGTTTCTCTATGCCATCCGCAGCCAAGGGCAGCTTCTGTTTGTGGGAATCTGCAAAAACCCAGAGCTTCATTAGCCAGGGGAAGCTATCTGCAAAAACCCAGAGCTTCATTAGCCAGGGGAAGCTATCCGAGCCAGCGGGCGGCTCCTCGGAAAGAAAAAGGAATAATAATTGCTGTTAAATTTAGTAAAAATAAGGTGGTGTCTTCCATGACCTCTCTGCAAAAAACAACCCAGAAAAACGACTTCTCCCAGGGAAGCATAATCAAAAATATCTTAAACCTGGCTCTTCCCATGACCTTGGCCCAGTTAATTAATGTACTTTACAACATCGTTGACCGGATCTATATCGGCCGCATACCGGAAAACGCCACCATGGCGCTGACCGGGCTGGGGCTTTGCCTGCCGATTATCTCTATGGTCATTGCCTTCGCCAACCTATTCGGCATGGGCGGCGCGCCCTTATGCTCCATCCAGCGGGGCAAAGGAAACCAGGAAGAAGCCGAGGCCATCATGGGCAATTCCTTTATGATGATGGTGCTGTGCGGCCTGCTCCTTACTGTCCTTGGGCTTATTGCCAAACGTCCCCTGCTGTACTTATTTGGCGCATCTGATGCCACTATCCCCTATGCTGACTCCTACATTACCATTTACCTTTTAGGCAGCACCTTTGTTATGATTGGCCTGGGGATGAACAGCTTCATTAACTCCCAGGGCTTTGGGACCATCGGGATGTTAACCGTGCTGCTGGGAGCCGTTACCAATATTATCCTGGATCCTATTTTTATCTTTATCTTAGGTTTGGGCGTGCAGGGGGCTGCCTGGGCTACGATTATTTCCCAGTTTCTATCCGCTTTGTGGATCATACGCTTCCTTACCGGGAACCAGGCCATCCTAAAGCTGCGGAAAAAAGCCTTCCGGCTGAACCGGAAGCGGGTGCTGGATATCACCGCCTTAGGTCTTTCCGGCTTCACCATGTCCATCACCAACAGCCTGGCCCAAATCATGTACAATGCCAGCCTGTCCCGGTACGGCGGCGACTTATATGTAGGCATTATGACCGTCATTAATTCCGTCCGGGAAGTCATCTCCCTGCCAGTTACCGGCGTCACCCACAGCGCACAGCCGGTTATGGGCTTTAACTACGGAGCCGGGGAATATAAGCGGGTGAAGCAGGCGGCCATCTTTATGTCCGTGACCGCCATCATCTATACGGTAATTGTATGGCTTTTAGTCCACAGCTTTCCAGGCTTTTTTATCCGTATCTTTAACCACGAAGGGGATCTGCTAAAAGCAGGCATCCCGGCTATGCAGATCTATTATTTCGGGTTTTTCATGATGTCTTTGCAGTTTGCCGGACAAAGCGTGTTCGTGGCCTTGGGGAAATCCAAAAACGCCGTGTTCTTCTCCATTTTCCGGAAGGTGGTTATTGTCATTCCGCTAATCCTGATCCTTCCCGGCCTGATGGGGCTGGGAACCAATGGGATCCTGATGGCCGAGCCAATCTCCAATTTCATCGGCGGAGCCGCCTGCTTTGGGACGATGCTGGTTACGGTGTGGCCGGAATTAAGCCAGAAGGATAGGGGGAAATAAGCAGGAAAGCCAAATCGCCTACTTCCCGATGTCCTGCCTGCAGTCGATGTCTTCTAATTCATGGGGAGAAACCAGGTATTCCGCCACTTCCTTTGGATACCGTTTCATTACTTGGCTTCCTCCTTTATCCCCAGTTAAAGCGCACAGCTCTTCCCTGTAACGTTTATGGAAAACAGCCGGGTTGCCCCGCCGCCCTTCAGCGCACAAACATCCTATGGAAGCCGCCCCCCGCAGGGATAACTCCAGGAAACGGCCAAGAAACCCTTTTATTGTCTCCCCCTTAAGCCAGGGCTGATCGGCTACGGAATACAGCAGATAATCCCCATCCTCCGCCGCCATTTTCGTTCCCAGGCGGATGGAAGCCGTGATCCCTTCCGCCGCATAAGGGTTTTCCACCGTCTTAAGGCCCAGCTTCTCCCCGAAATCAAGGATTTCCGGGTATTGGCTGACTAAAATCACTTCTGATAAAAGCCCCAATTCCTTTTCCAGGCTCTCCTGAATTCCAAAAAGCGTCAGCAGGCCATGCTCAAACAGCCGTTTATCTCCTAATCTTTCCAAAAGCTTGTTGCCGCCGAAACGGCTGCCGTAGCCGCTTGCCAAATAAACCATCGACAGCTTCTGAGGCTTTAACCGGGCTACCTTACAGCTAAAGCCCTTTTCGGCTAAAAGCCTGGCCATGCGCCTTCCCTTTTCCTTTCTCTCAGAAGTATCCGCCTGATTTAAGATGACGGTCAGCGTAACTTTAGGGAACAGTTTTTGCACAGGCAGCAAATAGCCGTTAATCAGGAATTTCACGGCAAGCTCTTCTGTAACCGGCTGGCTTTCCTGGCCGATTATCCACCTTTTCCCTAATTCCCACCGCTGACAGACTTCCGCTAAGGGCTGCCCCAGGGCCGTAAGGCCGAACACAACATCCACCTCATCCGCATTTTCCGGGATCACCGGCTCCCTGGGCCAGTCTGGCACTTTCATGGGAAGCCCCCGGGAGCCGTCGGCTTCCACTAAGATCAGATCCGCTTCTTCACAAAGCTTACGGTAAAGCTTATCTCCCGGGAAAATCATCTTTCCCTTTCCCTGGGCAGGGCTTCCGCAGTAAACACAGCCTTCCTCCTCCATGATGGAAATGGCCTCTTCTTCCCTTTTTCCCACCCCGTTATGCTTTTGGGGAAGGCGCATATGGGTAGTGGTAATGATCGCAGCCTTTTCCCCTGCCGCCCTGGCCTGCTTTGCCAGGTATTCTATCAGCGTGGTTTTACCGCCGGAACCGATGATGGCGGTTACGTATCCTTTAGTTTTCGTTGTCTTTGCATTCATTTGCTTTGTATTCATTTGCTTTGTATTCATTGTTTTCCCCTGTCTGATTTATTTGATATCCTTTTATATTATAAATGAAAACTGCCTGAGCAGATAAGCTCAGGCATTGCATTTTAACTGCATTTTAAATCATTAAATTATCACTCTGGGAATAGCCCTGCGTTCATTCCGCGCCATGGCAATTCTCCCGCATATACACTGCCTAACCTATACAAGCTGCTTTCCATACTGCTTTAAATAAGCTGCCGCTTCTTCCAAGGACAGGCCAAGCTTTTCCTGCATCCGCTTTAAAATCACCCCGTCATCAAGGCCGTCATCCTGCCCTAATTCAATGATCATCTTCGCCTGCCCCTGACGCATTCCCTGGCTTATTCCCTGGCTTATTCCCTGGCTTATTCCCTGGCTTATCCCCCTGCGTATCAATTTCTCAGATTCCGTTTCAATAACCGTTCCACCCATAATATTTACCAGCCTTTCTTCATTTTTATTTCCGTTTGTTATATGGGTAATAATCGTATTCACAAAACCCATAAGGTCAACCAGCTCATCATCCGACAATTCATTTTCCCTGTGCAGGCGCACCATCTCATCCCTAAAGTAAGTTAGCTCCTCAACCACGCTCCCGATATCCTCTCCTGACGTAAGCTTTTTCTCATACCGTGCAATATAAAAGGGGATATAGGGAAACAGGCGTTTTTCTATAATTGATTCCTTGGTAAATTTCTCTAAAATCACATTTTCCGACTCATAATCTACCTTCTGCCCATCTGGAAAGACAAAGGTTATCCTGGTAGCCTTCGGCGTCCTGTCCGTCCGCTTAATATAAATCACCGCAAACTTAGGCATCTGCACCACCGCATGGCCTATATCCCACAGGGCAAACTGCCTGGCTACGATAAACGCATATTCCGCAATCCGGATCGCCATCGAGCCGTCATCATAGCTCTGGGATTCCAGGAGGTAAATCTCGCCTTCTATCTTAATCAGGAAATCCGAAACCTGCTCCTCTATTTCCTTGCTCCCGTCGGCGGTCTCGCCCTCCGTTAAATACCCTTCTGACGGCAGTATCTCCACATTTGCCCCTGCGGGGTACGATTTCCCGAAAATATCATTAATCACTGGGATAAATAGCCGCTTATGCTTCATCTTCATGGTCTTAAACACATTATCATAGTCATGTGTCTTTTTAATCATATCTTTCCCCCTCATAAAGCCGCCCATTCTTTTGCCTTCGTTTCTGTGTGTCTGTGTATCTGTTGTTCATACGCCTGTGCAATCTTTTATTAACTGTGAATCTGCCCCTTTAGCTACTATACTTTATTATAGCAGAAGTCTATGGGAATTGCACTGTGTTTTTTTTGACAGTTGTCGCAGGTCATTGCTTACAAAGTAAATCTCTAGATTAATTTCGCAGCACGATTATGCAATTTTCATGTCCTATTTGAATTTTTACCATTATTCCGCAACCGCTTAATAAAATAGAGGATATAAAAAATCTCGCGGTTCCTGTATGATAGAACAAGAACTGCGGGCATTTTACTTCATTAAGCCTCAACATCTTCAGCCACTGAGTCATAACCTTTCAAACTGTTATTATGGCAATATATCCTGATCATATATTGCTCACCTTCCGCAACTTCAATTAGTTTTGTCATGCTGACTCAAAGTATCAAAAGAAGTGTGGAACCCACGCTATAATATATTCACTTTATTCTTTATCCATTTCGCAAAGGATAAGATACAAAGTGCGACTCTGTAACTAATAAAATACCTAAGAAACAAATATTTTATTCTATTCTTTTTCCCCCGTATGTCCTTTATAGCGGTACGCTCCTTACATACATAGTCCATGTACGCAATGGATATAACATCCCAATACTCAATCGGATCCTTAAACTCCGTTATCCGCTCTTTTAAGCAAATATAAATATCATCAGAAAGCGCTGTAAATCCACAATCTCCCTCACATACGTTTTTCACTTTACTGTTATCCAAAACTCTGTCCAAGAACCTATCGCATCTTAATCTGTCCGCTTTATGTGGTAACATTTCGTCCAATTTCCCATACTTGGACTTCACGGGTATTATCTTTAGCTTCAGCTGTTTCCCGGTAATTTCTTCCACGGATGTTGAGATAGCGTCAACAACTTCTCCCCATGTCAGCCTATCATCCGAGCAAACGTTATAAACTTGGGAAAAGGAATTCCTGCCACTATCCACAATGATTTCTATTAGCCGCGCCACATCGTCTCCATATGAAAAACTAGTCATCTTATCTAACATCATATCAAACAATACTACTGTTTTTCCCTGAAGAAATCTATACAGCCAAATATCCTGTTCCCATGTGTCTAATGGCAAACGATTAGTGTTAAATGTGACATGAGGCCTGACTATTGTCCAGTGCTTATACTTTGAGTCAAAAATCACGTTTTCTATCTGCGCTTTTTGCAGGTGATAGAATTTCTCATCTCCATTTGTCTGATCCCAAAATCTTGATGCGTCCTCTTTTATTGGATTGTCACAGTCCGCATAAACCGCAGCTGTCGAAAACAATATATAGTGATTTGTTATATTCATTATGTTTTTATATGTATTATAAAATCTCTTTTCGTTGTGCCATAATAAATCTATAACGCAATCCCATTTATTGGATAGGATTTCTTTTTGTGTGGAGCTATCAGAATAATCTCCGATTATTATATGGGCGTTCTCGATTTCTTTCTTATTCCTGCACAAGACATACACGTCATATTCTGGTCTTTCTGATAGCCTTCTTGTTATCGGCATACCTATGGTGCCAGTGCCGCCCAACAATAATACTTTTTTCCTATTTCCAAAAAAATCATAGTATTCACAAGAGTTCAATTGGTCTGACAACAAATCATCTAATAAACGTTTTAGAAACACCGGTTTTTTGATCTGCACTCCATCTCCCCCTACTATAAGTGATGGCTTGATATCAGTTTCAAACCTGTCTCCAATTGATAATATTTCCTCAGCCTGAATATTGTAATTACTAACAATATAGTCAAACGCCTTTTTCTTATTATACTCTCCGTTGATTTTGTTGAAATCATTACAAATAATTTCCGTAAAATTTGTATCCTTAACATCAATATAAGAAAGAACTTTACGCACGTTTTTCCGTGAATTGCTAGTGAGTAAGATCAGCGTGTAATATTCCAAGAATTTCTCCAATACCGCGTTCGAAACTGCGTTTTCCTTCAATATGCTACTCTCATTAAAATGATCTTCTCTAAATCTGTTCCATTCCTTCTTATCAATACCTCTCCGCTCAAAAAACTCAGTACAGGATCTCGAGTCTTTTCTCATTTCAGGATAAATGTGGTTAGACGCGAATAAAGTCCCGACATCGTTCTCGGATAACTTTTCTTTTTCAATCAGAAAATCACATTGCGTTTTATAATTCATAGCCATAACATCTTCTAAATCATACAATGTTCCATCCATATCGAACACAATTATTTTATATTTCTTCATATCATTCCTCAATTATTGGCATAACCTCATCTCTCAGATAATTATCCGCTCCCTCAAAATATAGCTTTAGGATACATTCCTTGCACCAGTCAGCGAGCTTATTATTGTCATGCTTCTGAAAAGTATAATCATTCATCTTATATACAAAAAAAATGAAGAGCGCCGCCTTGAGCTCATTTAATTTGACATACTTTGAATAGAAGCTCAACATATCACGATACTTATCATAGTCAAATGACTCTGTATTCTCTCGCAACTCAATAATAAATTGTATTACGTACTCAAACACTCGTGGTCCGATGGCTCCTCTTGGATCTATCGCCGTTATTTTCTCATGGTTCCTCAAAAGGTTCCGTTTATGTAAATCTCTATGCAAAAAATATTTTTCCGCGTTCACGAAGTATCTCTCCCAGACCGAGTACGCTTTGTGTTCCATAGACTTTCTAAACGCATACTCATATGTGTATTTTCCAGCCTGTTTAACATACTCATTAAACTCCTCCATTACGGTAGGAAGCTCATCTCTTTCATCAATGTTCTCTATAGGGATAAGATTTCTATTTACGCTATCGAAAAATTCAGACAGCTTTCCATTATCGCTATTAAACCTGACTTGTATCCCAGGCTTAATGGTTTTTATAATGATCGAGTTATAGTCCTCATCATACCCGATCATCTCCGCCATTGTACCATTATTATAATACTTATAATATAATACCTCTTTTCTAAAAAAATATTTATTAGGAGTAAACTTTATAATAATATCCCCATATTTAGTCGAATGCGCCTCATACACTATATTGGCTTCGGTTTGATTATTCACCGAGTACGCGATAACGCTATATTTTTGGGTCAATTCCTTTACATACCGTTGGACATTCTCAATCCATAATTCCGTATTTATCCCATATGAGGCCGAGACATATTTATTCACGGTCTGTAATGTTTTATTCTTATCTGGAGTCACTACAATGTCATTATATAGAACTTCCAACAATTTCAGGTCATGTGGGTGAGTTAATTTCATTGTGTATGGATAGTCAAAGCAATAAAACGCTTTACAATCAATCGGCATATTATGGAATATATATTTTTTCTTATTAGTAAAGTCAAAGTTCTCATATAGCATTTTAAAGTTATACGCGTCTGGCTCCATTACATTGAAATACTCATCTCTATCTACCCTGACTCCATCAAAACGATGAAGCGCCGGGGCTAGTTTCCATACAGTGAGAACGAAATCATTACGATCTAAGAGAGCGAAATATTTCTCGTATTGCTCACTGGTCGCAAGCGGGCAAACGGCGTTGGTTATAATAAGTTTCTCGCAGTCGTAATTTTCGTGAATAAACCGAATCCCATTTGCGACAGAATCGGGCCTGTTAGCCCCTCCACAGACCGCTGGAACCCCGTATCGATCATGACAAAAGTCCACATACTGCTCAGAGGCGACAATAACTATCTCATCCACATCTTTTGTCTTTCTACACGCGTCCATCACGTAATCAATAGCCATCCTCCCGTTCATAAGACAGTATTGTTTAGGGCAATCCGCGCCAAAGCGAGAACCGATCCCTCCTGACATAACCAATATAATATTCCTCGCGTAATTAATCATTTGCGTCACATCTCCTCTTTATATCATCCACTATATGAACCGCCGCGTTTGACACGTTAAACGTCCAAAATTTTTTTATCGCAGCATCCCTTTTCTGCTTCTTATTGTCTACCCCCATAGACAGTTGTTGAAAAACCTCCAAAAACTGTTCCCATGTTTTCGCTTCATAAAAAGAGTCAATCATGGGATAAAATTCTTTTTTTAGATCTCCCTTTTCACCAGTGTACGCGACTTTTTTCCCCATTACGAACATTTCGACCAAAAGCCCAGTAAAATCACTAAGTATTAAATCCGCCCTATCTAATGTTTTTTCATAAGAGTCATTCTTGTCAAAAGAAATATTCGGAATACTGTTTATCCTATTAAAATAGTGTTCTAATTCTTCCCTGGATATTTTTCCCGCCTTAATATGATTCTCAAACATCAGAGGATGTGGTCTGATTATCACCTCTATAGCTGGATTCATTTCGGCGAAAGAAACAATATCCTCTTTAAAGGCCAAAAAGGTACTTTGCTCATGGCCAATATCCAAGCTGGTTTCCCACCTTGGAAGCCATAAAAGTGTCCGCAAACCCTTTCTGTCTGAGGCGTTATCTAATAAGTCAAATCTTGGATACCCCATATTTCTTAATGGTTTATTCCTTGACAATAATTGTGATACCCACATTCGCTTAATCAGCAATTCCCCATAGCTCTTTTTGTTAATCGCATAATAGGTGTCAAAAAAATTCAAGGAAGGTATTGGATTAGTAACCTCGAACAGATAGCTATTTTTTGTAGAGTTATATCCATAAGGCAAATAGCAAATCCTGCCAATTTTATTTAGTCTTTTAATATTTACCTCTTCGGGGTATTGCTCTTCATATGGAATATTAACGAATATGTAATCAAACGAGTATTCTTCTATTTTTATATACGATTTCATCAAATGATTGTAACTGTTTATTGTTTTATGGTTTCCAGGCAATGACTCGCAAAACTTAAAAATATCATTTAATGATTCCAAAGCGAATTTATTAGATCTATCCGCAGAGAATTGAAGGAATTTAGGTAATGAAAGGACCGTGACATCAAAAGAGTCATCTTTAACCATTCTCAAATAAACACTGAGAGACGAGTTAAAACACTCAATTCTTTGGACGACAAAAAGTATCTTTATATTATTTTTATTTATTGGCGATCTCTTGACTCTATTTTTTCTTCTTTGATAGAAAACCTTAAATGGCCTTAAATACTTCTTTATACTTCGCAAAGCGCTTGTCATCTCATATTTCTCCTATCCATTCTCCGCATAGTGCTTTTTATCCACGTTACCATTTCTTTATAGTCCCTTGTTGACCTGAAAAGCAGAAATAAGAGCGAGTTACAAATAATAACACACATAAGCAACCTAACCGTTAGCCACAATATACCATCTGGTAAATTGACTGTAAAGAAATAAGCCAAACAGCTAATAAAGATAGCTACCATTCCGTTGCGGATCATAGTCATATTAGCTTTAAAGGTTCCTGTTTTAAACACTATCTTAAACAAAATCTTTTCCGTCCATGGCACCGCTATTAATACCGCTAATATTGAAGACCCTATAACGCCATAAACCCCAAATTTTTTTACGGTAACGATATTAACCGCCAGATTTAAGAAATTTGTGAAATAACACCTTATCATATCCTCTCTCCAAATCCCGGCGGCATCCTTATATATAACGATTATTTTCCCAATAGCGGACATATAAAAATAAAGAGTCATTAGCGCAACAAATGTTGTTGACAACATCATTCCCTCACCAACCCATATCTTCATAAATGGTTGATATAAACATAAAAGACATGTCGAACACAACGTGATGATCCAATTATTTACAAATGAAAATTTGTTATAATCGTTAAGTATTTTATCTAAACTATCCATAACTAATGAGTTCCCTATCCCTGACTGCATTGCGTTATACACTACCATAAGGCATCCCAGGACAGAATTCATAATATAAAAATAGTTATTGTACATAGCTACTGAAGACAATCCTAAAAAAGAGGAAATTACTAACGTATCAGATGAGTTGATAACAACAACCGCTAATTTTGTACCCATTAAAGGCCATACCTTACTTCTTATTTGCTGCTTAACCTGACTATCTAAGTTACCATAAATAAGCCAGCGCTTATACCTTCTATCAACAATCAATGACCTGATGATATTCGCCACAATTGTTGTAAGTGGAATAACAGCGATATATACGTAATAATTTGGAATTGACATTAATATAATTATCTGAATTATATACATCGCTGTATTTGTAAAAAAGCCAACCTCCCCTATAACATCATTGCATTGAAGGGCAAGGAGCAAAGATGTCTTATGAGCGAATAAAATATATGACACGGCCGTATTAAACAGATAAATTAAATAAAGAATAGTTATATTAATATTCTCAGGAACATCCCCTGAAATAAAAAAATCAAGAAATGGTATTATTCCTAAGCCGATAAGTATTATGACAACGCCTATTACTCTGTATATTTTTCTCAGATATGATAAAATAGCCCCAACCATATCATAGTTATCCTCAGCGATAGGCTTGTACATTGCGAATACCACCGCGCTTCCAAATCCAAGTTCTGTTAAATTTAGAACCTGTAAAATAGAAGAAAACAAACTGCTTAATCCTAAATATTCCGCCCCCAGTTTTTTTATTAATAATGTTCTTATAATAAAAGGCAATAATATATTGGATAGTTTTTCAATTAATCCCCAGATTGATCCCGTTATGGTATTTTTTGTCCTTTCTATTTTCGCCACGATATCATCTTCTTCCTAAGATAAATGCTAATACTTTAGTCAAATTAATTTTCTTTTATTTTACTTTTTTATATTTTATATTTATTAAAAGTTTTGCTTTCTTAACCTTTAAATAGTCATGTATACATTTAATAGGATACTCCTTAATCAAAAGATTCATTCTACAGCATACATCTCTCGCGGCTTTTTGATTGTTTATTAGTTCGCTAGTCTTTAATTTCGACATCAGTATTCCAAAATAACGAGAACATGCCAAATAATATATATCTTGAGATATCTCTTTACAAATTTCCATTACCGCCCCAATAGAAATTACTTCGGACAATGCTTTTTCATTAACTTTTTCTACATCTGCCTTTCCCGTTGCGCTATCTGTTCTTCTGTACCAATGATAATAAACCTTTTCAATACAGTACATCTTTTTACAATTTTTTAAAACATTTACTAACCAGAGAAAATCCTCCCCAACGTAAATATTGGCTTGAAAGCAAATGAAATCACCAGCTTTATCAATAAGCACTTCTCTTCGAAACATTTTATTCCATACCACCGTCATAATCCGATAATCAAAAAGTGATTTCAATATTTTTTCTTCTGACAAAATTCCTTCTATCGGTTTATACTCAAAAATCCTGTCATTAAACTCATTTGTATACCCGCAGCACACCAAATCAATATAGGAATATCTAAAAAGTTTACCTATCATGTCTTCAAACATTGTTCTTTCTATCTCATCATCCGGATCAATAAATATAATTGCCTCTCCAGAAGATAAGTTAAACCCAACATTTCTAGCAGTACTAACTCCAAGATTTTCCTGGTAATATATTTTTATACGCTTATCCTTTTTTCTCCACTTTTCACAAATTTCTTTGCTGTGATCTGTTGATCCGTCATCTACTAAAATAATTTCAGTATTTTTATAAGTTTGATCTATAACACCTCTAAGACATCTATCAAGATATTTTTCAACATTGTATATTGGAATAATTATACTTAATTTTTTTCCCTCTTTCATCAATTATCTACCTTCATTATGCATCCTACTTAAGCTCAAATATATTCTCTATTTCTTTCACTAAATTCTTAATAGAATATTGACTTTCTTCCAATTCTCTTAAGCAATTTTTTCGTTCAAATCCAATAGAAAGAATTTCTTCTGCCCAAAACTTTGGCGACCTATTTAAACTAGTAAAATGAACTCTTCCCGTAATATTAGTCTCTTTCGGTACAACATTTTGTGATGTCATACAATTCAAACCTGCCGCCTGAGCCTCTAAAAGTACTATACCAAACCCTTCATATCTTGATGGCAAAAGAAAAAAATCCATTGCCTGCATATAGTCATGTACGTTTTCAACTTCTCCTGTAAAAAGTACATTATTAGAAATATGTTTTTCTTTTATAATGCTTTCTAATTTTTTTCTTTTATCCCCTTCTCCTACAATAAGCATATAAACTTCTTTATCTAATTTGTGCAGCTCATAAAATATATTAATTAAAAATTCAGGATTTTTTTGATAGGAAATTCTTCCGCAAAATCCAATAACGTATTTATCCTCAATACAATATTTTTTTCTAATGTACTTCCTTACACCACTATTAGGCTGAAACCTATCAAAGTCTACCGCATCTGGAATAACTTTAAAAGGATACCTATGATATATCCATTTCCCTGCCATTTCTGAGCATGCCAAACAATGAGTCACAATCAATCTAAATGTAACATGAAAATACTCTTCATATATTCGTTCTTTAAGAGTTGGTTTCCTTGCGTAACCGTTATTATGTATATGCCATATTCTGTATTTAACTTTTTGTTTATATGCCTCTACTAATAACCTATATGCGGAATGAATACATTGGACATTAACATATATCCCATCAATATCTTTATGTCTCTCAATAATATCTCTTGCCGATAAATAGCCAGCTTTTTTTCGCTCACTATTGGTATAGTATTCTTTATATATACACCCTCCATTTTCAATGATCTTCTGTTCATATGGTATATTTTCTATGTCATGCGGAAATAAAAAATCAAACTGTATCTGATTTCTGTCTAAATTTTCATATAGTGTTAAAAGATATGATTCGGTTCCTCCCAATTGATCCGAAGCACCAAATACTAATATTTTTTTCATACCACCACTCCATACTTACATCTTTAAAACCGGCCTTCGTTTATTCTTTTGTTCAAATGAATCCGCTATAAAAATCAGTGGGAATGAGATCATTATTTGAAATGCAGACCATTCTAAAATCCCATATATGCAAACTATCGCAAGTAAATTAACTCGTAAATACTCTTCTCTCTTAATATAGTCGTAAAGTGTAAATGACAAACTTTTAAGAAAAAATATTCCACCTACTATTCCAAATGCAATAAATAGCCGGATATATGCGACATCACCCCATAGCCTAATCCAATTATCCTGAAAATTCACCAATTTCCCTATTTGATCTATATGATGTCCAAACATATTTAAAGGATATATATTCAACATAGCTGAAGCGCCCATAAATCTGGATACAAAATTGTTTTCTGAACTTATTCCTCCTCGCAATATTCGCCAAACAAATAATATAGAAAAAATTAATGAAACAGGAAAAATAAGTTTCATTCCTATTTTCCATAATGACAGCATATTTCTCATCATAAATAAAAAAACCATAAATATAATTAATATCAATGCCGCTGAACGAGAATTAGGAAATATATAAATAAATACCGCAGATAAAAATAGTATAAGATTTACCTTTCTATATGAAATTCTTTTGTAATGAACATAAATATATGCCATTACGCAAAGCGCTAAACTCATACCGAAATTATTCGGATGGGAGAAAAAGAAGTAGTGCCTAAGCCGCCCATCAATTACATTAGACACTGCATATGGCGAACCTAACATCAAAAAAACAGGATATAAAACAATGCATAAAGCTAAAATACCCATTTGCATTTTCATCCAAAATAGTATAATCTTATCCTTTTCTATCATCCTAGAAGCAACTATAACAAAAGCAAAAAACAAAAATGCAACTTCCTTAGAAATAAAATATGTCAATAATCCATAGATACAGATAGCAATTTCTTTCATATCTATTCTTCTATAAAACATTGAAAAACCATATAAGACAATAATCAATAGTAAGATCTTATTTGATATTTCAAAGAATATTGAATTTGTTATAAAGTCTCTAAGAACTGTTAGTGCAAACGCACTGTAAAACCATAATTCTCTAGTTCTAACCTTCATATGTATTTCTCCGCTTTATTATGATGATTCAAGATATTAACATATACAAATAGCATTCTTAAAATTGCGTTTTTATATCCTCATCAACAATTTCTTCCCCGCTCCTATATTTCAATTGCTCTTTAGAAGCATCGCTTAATCCATCCTTAATTATCGCATTAAAACTGCAGGTAGAACATCTATCAAGTTCTTCTTTCGTCACCTTACCATCTCGATAATCCCGCACAACTTTATTTTCATACATAGAGTACTTTTTCTTTGTCCAAAACCTTATCTTATGGCGCGCTACCCACCAGGCCGGTATCCAAATATATTTATGCATCGCAGGTGAGACAGAACCGATCATCCAGCAGTTCCTGTCACAACAACGAACCTTCGCCCGAACACATTCCGCCTCTTTGCTATTCCATAATTCCTCCCAGTTTTGCTTGTTTAGATTTCCCATAACTTCTTTATCTTTGGTTCCATTGCAGGGCATAACATCGCCATAGGGATCAATAAAAAAGGTATCAAAACTCATATCACAGGACAATAGTCTTTTCTGTCCATAGATATAGTTAATCAGTCCATGATTGAAATAAGCTCTGAACCATTTTTTAGGACTTTTACTTTTCAACAGTTCATTGATCAGCTTTTCAAAATGATGTGCTACCATAGATCGGTTATGAATAATATTTTTGGCCTCTACAAAATAAAAACTGTTGTGAAGGGAAGCTGTCGCGAATTCCATTCCCATTTCATCTGAAATTCTATAAAGTGGCACTAAATCGGGAGCGTTTTTATCTTGGACGGTCATACCAAAACCAATATCCTTCATTCCCATTTTGACAAGAGTTTTCAGAGTTTGATAACCTTTCTGATAACCATCAGCTAATCCACGTATCTCATTATTGGTCTGCTCCAGTCCCTCTATTGATATACGAATTCCAATATCAGGGAATTCCCTGCAAAGGTCAATAATCCGGTCAGTAAAAAATCCATTGGTCGATATCACAATACGATCAGATTTTTTATATAATTCTCTTACAATATCTTTTAAATCTGTTCTGATAAAAGGTTCTCCGCCTGTAATATTAGTAAAATACATTTTGGGTAACTTTTTTATTGTTTCTACTGTAATCTCTTCTTCTGGCCTGGACGGGGCTTTATATCTGTTGCACATGGTACATCGGGCGTTGCATCTGTACGTTACGATTACTGTTCCATTTAATTTTTTCTCAGCCATTCGATAACCCTCTACACATCACTTTCCTTATTTAGTTCCTTTACTAAAGAGAAACACATTGCGATCATTATAAATAGAAATGGCAGGGAAGCCGCTATAGAAATAGTTTGCAATGGTTTCAGACTGTCAGCTGACAGTAAAACATACGCAATTGTCGATTCAATAATTGCCCAAACAATTTTTTTATACACCGGAGGATTTAGATTACCATCGGAGGTCATCATTCCTAAAGAATATGTTGCCGAGTCCGCTGATGTAATAAAAAATATTGCCAGCAATACTATAATCAGTATTGATATTATTCCATTTAGAGGATACTCATTTAATATAATAAATACAGCTGTTTCTGGTGAGGCAATTATATTTGTCAACTCATTCAGGCTCCAATTTCCAGACACATATAACGCGATTGTTCCAAATACTGACAACCATATAAAAGTAAAAACGGACGGGATTACAACAACCCCTATAATAAATTCCCTTATTGTTCTTCCTCGCGAAATTCTCGCGATAAATGTTCCGACAAAAGGTGTCCATGCGATAAACCACGCAAAATAGAATACTCTCCAATTCATAATCCATGTATTGTCATCAAATGGATCAATCATTAAAGTGTCTCCAACAAAATTTTGTAAGTGCTGCCCCAATCCGTTAACTAATGTGTTAAGAATTTTCATATGGGGGCCTATAAAGAATCCCAAAGATAATAACAACAAAGCTAAAAATGTATTAATATTTGATAAAATCCTTATACCTCTGTTGACACCACTTATAAAACTGGCTGTAAAAACACATGTAATAGCTAAAATAATTATAAACCAGCTACTCTTATTGTTTGGAATTTGGAAAAGATAATTTAAACCACCGCATATCTGCATTACTCCCAACCCCAAAGATGTCGCTACCCCCGCAAACGACACCGTTACCGCGAAAATATCAATTACTTTCCCCCAAAACCCTTTGGAAGCCTTCTCTCCAATTACTGGTAATAGCAAATTGCTGATCTGTGAACTTTGATTTTTCCTAAATCTAAAATAGGCTATTCCTAACCCGACAAGCGCAAAACACACCCATTGTGTAACTCCCCAATGAAGAAAGCATGTTCTAATTGAGAAATTGGCGGCTTCAATAGTACCTCCCACAATCTCTCCAGGTGGAGCAACATAATGAGACAATGGTTCCGCGATACTCCAAAACACCAGACCTATTCCTGTTCCCCCACAAAAAAGCATCGCGTACCAGGTAAAATTCGTGTATTCTGGTCTTTCCCCTTCTTCTCCTAACCGGAGTTTCCCATATTTCCCAAACGCAAGCCATACCATAAAACAGCAAAGGAAAAAAACAAACGCTATGTAAAGCCAGCCAAACTGATCGCTAACAAATCTCATTACCTTTCCTGAAACAAAATTTAACGTATTACTGCAAATATAGCCATATATTATTATACTGACCGCAACCAGCACAGAAGTCAAAAAAACCATATGTTCTTTTAATCTTTCTAATTTCTTCATTTATTCTTTCCCCGATCTAATTTTTCTTTTAATCTTACTAAATATTATAATTAAAAATGGAAGTGGATCTTTTTTTCCTAAACAAAATCTGCATCTTGCGTTTCTTAAGTCATTAAGCCATTTTATCAAACTAATTTTTCCGCATTTTACACGGTTTCTATAATCATCAAACTCTACCATAGCGGTAAAACCTGTTGGAATCTTTTTAACTTTCCGGGTTGCGTGTCCAGAAATCATTCCTTCCGCCCACAGAACCGGTAGTGGCATTCCTGCCCTTGTTGATGCGTAACTCCAGGTTGAATTTCTGAAATTTATTTCCAAAAAGTACAGTTCATCTCTTTCGCCCACAAGAAACTCCACTGAAAAAATTCCTTCAAATCCGATTTCTGAAAACATCCCCTTCAGACTATCAGAAACTTTTTTATTATTGAAGTTGAAAATTGTCATGTACGGACTATACGTATCAGGCAGAATATAATTATAATTTGAAGCGATATTAAAAACTACATCATTGCCTTTTGCCACGCTATAACCATCTAAGCATAGTTCATTTTTCTTCTTTATATACTTCTGAACAAGTATTCTTTCACTTCTAATATGAGCATAGGCTTTTATTAGTTCCTCTTCATTAACGCATACATAAACCTCATCTTTCCAGTTATCTATTGTCGAAGTAAGAGCTTTTGTTATTACAGGATAGCTGATATCAGAAGGCACATCTCCTTTATTCACAACCCAACTATCCAGTACATTTAATCCATACTTTAGTGCCAGTTTATTTATGGCATCTTTATTTTGAAATCTTGATATTCTTCCATTCTCACCTGCATTAAAAAAGAAAAATCTTTCTTTCAAATCCTCATAACGCATATCCAGGAAGTTTGTTATCTGATCATCCGAAGTGTATATTATATCTTTTATCCCCTGTCTTTTTCCATAGTTCTTTAGAATATATTGATATCCTTCCTCTATGGAATTAACTATTTTCAGTCTGGTAATATATTTACTTTTTGATGTTACAAGTCTTATATTCTTTAGAATCACAGCATCAACTTCCAGTCCAGATTCGCCCAGGCTTCTCACAATTCCTAAAGGATTATAGTGTTCCGCACCAAAAACAATATATTTTCGTTCCATCATTGTCAACTCTTTTGACATATTCTTCTCCCTATCTCATACCTGATTTTAAATTTAAAAGCAAAAAGGACTGTCAGGTAAACTTTCTCTAACAACTGACCTGCGCTTTTCCTGCCAGTATCTCTTACACCTATCCCATACTCATACTTTTTCAATCTATATTCCTGAAATCTTTCTTTTTCATATTCATCAGCAAAAACCTCTATCTCTGTAATGCCAGGAACTCCACAATATTTAATTACCTGAATAGACAGTTTATCCGTCAGTACCTCTCTTTTAAATCGAATATTCGTGCCTGTCCCATCTCTGTTTAGTTCCCCTTCATATAAAACGTTATCCCCTTGGCTTATCCTGACTTTTTCTATATGATTATCCCAATTACAATCCTCATAAATCACTATGCTGCTAATGTGTTCATATTTTTGAAGAGAAATAAAAACGCATTTTACCGGATCGTCTTCTGAAGGAATCCACTCAAACGCGGTCTGGTCAGTAAATGGCTCCTCTTTCTTCTTTATATCGTGACAGCCATATAAAAGAAAATCATTTAAAAAACAGGTATTTCCCGAGGTAGCTGTAATATCCGCCGAAAAAAGAAGACTGTCTGTCCTTCTTTGCCAATAAACCATATCGGCATTGATCACTCTCTGCATCTCATACCAGGCTGTTGTGCATCTATGCTTTTTGGCTGCTTTAAATATAATATTACTTTGTAAGTACTTTGTCCTTGTCCTCTCATCCGTCTCAAAGGCCAAGCGCTCACCCCATGTAAAAGAAGGGGAACTAAGTTCATGTGTGCCTCCGGAATATTCACGCATACCACCAGTCAACGTGGGATTCATCGGTATCGAATAATAATCCTTTTTTCCATACCAGACTCCTTCATGAATGTATTTCTTCAAGATCAGCGGCCGATAATCTCTATGAGATTTCAAAATCTCACCCATAATCTCGTCAAACAGCAAAGAAGTCATCCTGTGATCTGGATGCAGATCAAACTCCGGGGCAATAATCAAATCAGGTAGTATATCTAAAATCAAGGTTTTGAAATCATTTTTTAAATTCTCTCTTGTAAAAAGATGATGGATACCATATTTTAGCAGACTAAATTCATCTTTGCCTTTTACACCGTTGGTTTCTCTTTTTCCAAGAAGAGATTCCCTCTCTGATGTATATTTTGCATTATATATGTGCTGATCTTCTTTCCAACCATTTGCATATCCAAGAAAAAACACATATGAATTTCCCACTCCCAGCACCTTACACGCCTCAAGAGCTTCATAGATGCGTTTATTGTTGATCTTTTTTTCCGCATCTCCATTTGTCGTATACATTACATAAGACTCTAAATTTTGTTTCTGAAAGTGTACTAGCATCTGTCCTGCCAGATTAATTTCATCATCTGGATGCGGTGCGATAATCAATACCTTTCTTTTTTTCTCCATTTTCAAAACAGCTCCATATATACTTGATTAAGTTTTTGGATCGTATTCTCAATAGAAAACTCTGCTGCGGTCTTTTGAGCGTTTTTACGAAGTTCGTCGGCTTTTGGCCTATCAAATAATAATTTAATTCCTCGTTCTATCGCCTCAGTTAATCCCTCAAGATCATTTTTCCTGTTTAAAATTCCATTTTTTTCGTCTTTAATAATCTCTGGAAGTCCGCCCACAGAATTGGCAATACATATATTTCCAAACGCCATGGCTTCCACCACGGATATTCCAAAAATTTCTGTATGGGATGGATATATAAACAAATCTGCCTCTCTTAAATATGGCATCACATCTTCCTGAAATCCTCTGAAAGTCACCATTTTCTCAAGATGGTATTTTTTCACGAGTTTTTCCAATTCTCCTCTTTCTTTTCCATCACCGATGATTGCCAGCTCTATGTCATATCTGTCCCTTATGCGAGCCGTGGCTTCAATCAAAAGATCCACACCTTTGATTCTCACTAAACGCCCTATGTAATACAAACGAATTTTCCTTCCCTGTATCTCCTGCTTGTGGTATCCTTCTCCGCTCTCTATCAATTTATGAGAAATACCATTATAAACAATTCTGATTTTTTCCGTTTCGATTCTAAAATATGGATCGTAGGAAGCCTGGCCAGCTTTTGATACGAAAACAATTCTGTCTGAACAAGAAAACATCCTTTTTAAAATATTATTTCTTATCTTTTCTTTTACCCCGCCATATCTGTTTTCATCACCATTCAAACTGTAACAGTGATGAACCATTGTTATATACTTTTTTTCAGGATAATAATAGGAAAGAATTAAATAATGAATCTGTAAATAAGGGTCATCGTGATGTACTACCACCACGTCACAATCTTTGGCTGTAGCAAGCAATTTTTGAATTCTTTTTACGGACAGCTTCTGCCCTGTGTCCATATCAGACACATCCATATGGGATAGCTCCATCTGCCGAAATATGTTTCCCTTTCCATATAAAAAGGCAAATCTATTTTCTATATCAGAAAATTCTCCAATGTCTTTACATAGAACCTCTATTCCACCTACGCCTCCCGAAGTAAGCAAGTTTAGAACTTTCATTTCCTCTTTTCCCTTTTTAACTGCTCTTCAAACAGATTCATCAATGTTTGATAATGCGCTTCCGGTGAAAACCTCTCATCAAGACATCGCCTGCTTTCGTACCCCATCTTCTCCACCATCAAATCCGAATCCAACACTCTTATCTTTTCCGTCAAGTCTTTCACATTCCCCGCCTCAAACAAATATCCATTTACACCATCCCTTACAAGTTCTGGAAGGCTTCCTATATTGCTCGCAATCACCGGTTTCGAATATTGAAATGACTCGAGAGCTGTATTTGGAAGGTTGTCATACCAAATAGACGGGATCAGTGTAAAGCGAGCTTTTTTTATAATCTCTTCCAGTTCCGCTCCTGATTTAAAACCAACAAACTCAACATTTTTTATTCTTTTCTCTTTAATATAGTTTTTCAGCCTTGCCGCCTCTTCGGTTGAATCGTTTCCCATAATCTTAACATAATGATCTGGAAGCTTTTCATATGCTTTTACGACTGTGCTGACTCCCTTTTCCTCTGTAATCCTCCCAAAATACAGCCCATAACTTCCGATTTCCTGCTCTCCTATATCTGTCTTACTGAATGTGAAGGTCGGTATACAATTGATTTTATTTTTATCAAATCCATTATCAATCAGCTTTTGCCTTAAAAATCCAGAAGGAGTGACAAACGCGTCCACTTTCTCATAAACTTTTATCAGCTTATGTATTTTCATAGATAAAACCCTAACCGTTGACGCAAATAAGGAATTTTTTACACAGCGTCTTTTGATACACATTCTATAGCCCTTAGTGAGACATTCTTCACAGGGTTTCTTTCGGTAAATAAAGTCAAACCTGGGACAGAGCATAAAGTAGTCAGACAGGCGAAGTATTACCGGTACACCCATTCCCTTAGCTCCGAAGATAACGCTGGGAGAAAGTTTATTTACAAAATGTATAATATAGACCAGATCCGGTTTTTCTTCTTTTATTTCCTTTTTAATCGCTTTCTCTACTTCTCTGGAATATATGCTTCTTGTCAGCATCTGTGCAATTACCTTTGGAGTCTTTTTGCATTCCTCAAAATACGTCGCATCCCTGCCTCCAATGGGTTCAACAAAATACTTCGAATATTCTGTTTCTATGTTCTTGTTAGAGTGTACAGAAAATGGAATTACTTTGTGTCCATTTTCCTCCAGCATATTTTTAATATTGAACATATATTTTTCTGGTCCTCCAGATGTAAAATATCTGTAATTTACCAACAGAATTTTCATAGTCTCTCCTCATCGTTTTCTCTTGAATGTCTGCACGCCTCCAAAATATTATAGAAACCTATTAAATATGTGGACAAATCATTCAGGCGGCTTTCTTTCAATCCTATATCATAGTAATCATTTAGATTGTCAATTCCAATAATCTGAGTGTCAGGCATATCCTGACATAATTTTTTTGCTAAATGAGAACCGATGAAACCAGCAGAACCTGTGACCAGGACTGCTTTTCCTTCTAAATTCAATTTTGAGGCTGCCATTTTTACTCCTAACACGTATGTTTAAGTATTATATAAACAGAGTATCTGCTCTACCGCACTATCCCAATTATATTTTTCACATATATAGTCTGAGGCTCTGGCCTGCAATCCCTTTACTGTTTCCGGATGATCAATCAAGTATCGTATACGGTTCTTAAGGGCCTCTTCCGATCCTTTCGGAAACGTTATTCCGCATCCGCCGATGACATCCGTACACTCCGTTATATCACTGACCAAACAGCAATTTCCATAGCTCATCCCCTCAAGAAGGCTTAATGGCATCCCCTCTATATCGGATGGAAGGACGTATATATACGCATTGCTGTAGAGTTCTTCCAAAAGCTTCCCCTTTACAAATCCAGTAAATATAATTTGCGGATCGCCTGACGCGATTTTTTTTAATTCTTCCAGAAAATCTTCCGAGTCGGAAGCTCCTCCCGCAATAATCAATTTCATCTGCGTATTTAACTGTTGGTACGCTTTGATAAGCAACTCTGCTCTTTTCTCTTCCGTAATTCTGGACAGATACAAAATATAATCCTGCCCCTTTACACCGTATAGCTTTGTTATCAAGCCAGGTTCTTTTTTTACAGGTCTATTTACACCGTTGGCTATCAGATATGTTTCTCTATTATATATTTCTTTAAAATAGTTCTGTATCTCAGGACTGAGTACGATCAATTCATCTGCGTATCTTGCGCTCATCTTTTCACCAAGCTTTATGAATTTCGCGCCCAATCCTCCCTTCCACTTGCTCCTCTTCCAATCAATTCCATGATTGTGGCACACCACTTTTTTTCCAAATAGTTTAGGGATCCAGCAAAACGCAGAAGGTCCCTCAGCATGTATATGTACAATATCATATTTTCGAAATCCACAGCACAAGGCCGCAAAAAAGGAAGAGCTCACAGCCGCCAGTCCCATCTTAGGGATAGTCGGAACGTATTTCATGTGAACTCCTTCCCATTCTTTTATATTGTCCATATCAAACTCTGCCCCGCTGACATGATGCCCTTTTCTATTATAGACGGTAACATCGTGCCCGAGAGCTGCCTGTCTGGAAGCGATCTCAGCAACCACTACCTCTACCCCTCCAGATCGTTCAAAAATCTTTTTATTTCCAAAATGAGCGATCCTCAGTGTTTTCTTTTTTATTTGTCTGCCTGGATCAATCATCATGTCGCTCAACTACACCTCTCCACCATCATCTCCTTGGCATACCTCTTCATACTCCGCTTCAAATCCTTCGGCGTAGATTCTTTTTCAATCCCCGCGATACCTTTATATTTATCAAACACCAATATCACCATCTTCATAGAAAGCGGCTTCCCGATCTTAGACAGAAACAGCACATTGCGAAACTCATTGTCCCTCTCAAAATAATCATGTTCCCCGATCCATCGCTCCATCTTCTGTCTCAGCTCTCTGGAAAACAGATACTCTGCCCTCTCCTTCTCTCTCTTTCCCCGTATATTCAAAACACCAGTCTTCAGGTTGTAGTCAGAGACTTCCAACCTCAACAGTTCGCTGATCTCCATCCCGTGGTAAAACAGCAGTTCCATCATCACACTGTCCCGAAGGCATACACGCCTGCGGAACTCATTGTCCAGGTTCTCATATTCCCTGTTCAAAGCCATAAAAAAAGAATCTACTTCCACCCTGGACAGCTCATTGTCTACTTTCTCGGTTTCTCCGTCCGCCATAATGGGACAGGAGATAGAACGACAGCCAGGCAGATGGCCCTGACCCTCCAGATATTCCAGATAATAACGAAATACCCTGTATTTTCTAGTAACCGTGGAGTACTTAAGTTTTCTCTCTTTCTGGAGATAATCCAGATATTTTTCCACCCCGTTCGCATCTACACGGCCATTTCCCTGATCCCGGATCCAATCATGTAGATGTTCCAGATCCAGCCGATAGGCCTTCTCCGTCCGCCCATCCAGGCCTCTTTTTAAAACCTGGCTGGTGACAAAGCCTTGAATCGTATCATGGCTGTCTTCATAAAGCAATGATGTATTCATTGGTCATCACCTTCCATATATGTGATACAATATCCATGCCACTTTGCTGATCCAGCCATTTTATTCCCGCTTTCGTGGATTTCCTGAATCTGCGAAAGCAAAGAAAAGCCTGGCAAATCAACGGTTTCTAATTTGCCTGACCACAAATTTGACCATAAATCTAATTGGATGCCGCCTTTGAATTTGCCCTATGGGCTTGGCCGTGAATCTGGCTATAAAATACACAGAGCGCATTTAGATGCCTGCGCTTCGTATCCATAGACGGATGAACATACCGATTCAATGTAATTTGCACATCAGAATGCCCTAAAAGCTCACTAAGGCTTTTCACATCTGTCCCTCCCTCAATGCAGTTCGTGGAGAAGGTGTGGCGTAAAACATGGAAATTTTTGTATTTGATTCCTGCTGATTTTAAAATCTTATGAAAATGATTTTGTATCGTCCTCGGTTCCATAGGCTTATCACCGCCAAATATGTATTCTTTGGTTTTATCTTGGTTTTCTTGGAAATGACTAATGATTGAAAAAACTACCGATGACAATGGAATTTCCCGTTTGGAATGAGCGCTTTTTGGCGTCGTTTCCGCTAAAATCGTCTTCCTTTGTCTTTCCTGCTTTTCGCGATGGTTTTCCGAATCTTCCCAGTTATCTGTATTCCTCTGGCTAACTGCGTCCTCCACATAAAGCCTTTGCACCGTTCGATTTACGGCAATCATTTGATTTTCCATATCCAGATCTTCCCATTTCAAAGCGCACAATTCTCCCAAACGTAAACCCGTATGAAGGCACAGCAAAATTGCTGCCTTATACCTATCGGATTCACAGTCACTATTTAATTCCAAGAGAAGCTTTGCCTGCTCTTTCCTGGTAAAAGTTTCCACCGGCTTTTTCG
>Ga0137297_10471_pt1 | contig 30116 bp, 41 predicted proteins | sample RamsorincwithD2O_FD_97191 | JGI IMG/M metagenome (GOLD analysis project Ga0137297, IMG submission 97191) | Mouse cecal microbial communities from Vienna, Austria - Mucin amended with D2O | ecosystem: Host-associated > Mammals > Digestive system > Large intestine > Cecum | place: Austria: Vienna...
GGGCGACATTGCCTGCCTCTTTTTTGAACATGAGCCAGGAAAAGCACAGAAAAACCAGGAGGATGCGCCATACTTTTTTAAATAAAAAGCGAGGCGGACTTTCACTGACCACCGGGCAAGCCCGGTGGATTGTATGCCGGAGAGGTAACAGCCTTTGACATACTGATCTGCGGAGGAGGCGACGCAGTAAAGTGAGCAGAGCAATGATACGCTTTGTATCTAATAGGTAATTGTTAAATGATTTTTCCTTTTGATGTGGATAACTTTCTACTATATAAGGAGAGAAAAAGCGGTCATTATTCAGAATTGTTTCTGAATTGGCATAGAACATCAGATTTTGGGCGTACTTTTATAAGCCCACAAAAGAACTATGACAATTGTATATTTTTTCAGGCAATTAAAGGCTTCAGGCTCCGGATGTACTGGTGACAGTTCATCCGGTACGCAACAATGACTGTCAGCTGGCAGGCAATCCCGGCAAGAAAAACATCCGCTTTGGTCGTTGTGTGGTTTCGGGACTTCCTCCCGGCAGCACACATATTGATCTTGAGATGGTCGATGGTGCGTTCCACAATGGTTCTTATTTTATAGAGGGAATCCCATTCGTCACAATCCCGCTGGATGCCCGGGAACATGCGGAAGTCCATATTTTCGTAAGTGTAAGTGGTGCGTCCTCTTTTGGCTGTGCTGCAGGGTTCCTTACAATCGCAGACCCACTGCCCCTTTACCATATGTACTTTGGGGCAGACCCATTTGTCGCGGTCTGAGCGTCCTTTCTCATGGCAGTGTCCGGCGTATTTCATGTCCAGGGAGCTGTTTTTGGGGCAGGTAGGGTAGCCGTAGGCGTTATAGCCGACTTTCTCAAGGGTGCTTTCATTCCTTGGGTTATAAGGGATCAGGGCTTTGGAGAAATGGAATTCATCCTTAAGGAAGCCGTAAATATCAATAGAATCAAAAGCGGAATCGCCCAGGAAGGTGTCAGGGTGGAAATCCGGGTGAAGGGAAAAGAAATCGGAGAGGACGGGCTTTAAGGAAGAGGAATCGCCAATGGACTTGTCCTCGTCCGGGGAATCGGATTTCTTTTCCACAGGCATTTCGGGATGGGCGGCCTTAAAGGCATCATCGAGGAAGGAAATATGGCGGACAATCCCGAGGCCGTTGGTGAGGATGGCGAATTTATCGGCGTAGCAGAAATGGCCGTTGATATACTGCTGTTTGGCGTCAGGGCAGGAGGCGGCCTGTGAGGGCATGAGGGAGTAAGCCATCTTATAAGGGTCAACGTCAGGGTTATCTTTATAGTAGGCCTTAAGCCTGCGGATCAGGGAATTTAGAGTTTTAGGGTTGTTTTCGGTAACGTAAAGCTCAATACCGGAGGTATCGAAGGTAAGCATGGAGGCAAGGGAGGAGTCGATGGCGTGGCAGATGGGCTCGGTGAAATCCGCCATATGTTGGAACATGAGTTCAATGTGGTCGGCAAAACCGAGTTTGAAGCGTGTAAAAAGCGGAGCGTCAGGGACCTTATGAAAGCCGCAGAAGTCCCGGAGTTCCCTACAGAGGTTTAAAAACAGAATGAGAAGGGAATCCGTAGGAATGGAAAAGACCTTCTGAAGGATGAGGGCGGAAAGGAAGGCGGTAAGTGGGTAATCTCTTTTTCTGCCAAGACGCTGGTAAAAGGCGTTATAGAAAACAGAGGGAATAAACTCAGAGATATCGAAATGTTCTTCAAGGAGTTGGAAAAAGGAAGGGGTATCGTCCATGAACAAATCCTGGCAGTCTGAAAAGATATCTTTTAAAGCAATCTGATGGTATTTACCAGTCATAAATTTTCTCCTCCGTTTATGAAAAGATGGTTGCCTGATAACTCTATTTTAACATAAGCGGAGAGAAAATTTATATAGAAACAACAAGAAAACCCAATGAAATCAATGGGTTTGGCAATTTAACAATTGCCTAACAGAATAAGAAAGAAGGAGGAAAAGGACTATGGAACAGGAAAAGAAAAAGCTGGTGCTTGTCCGGGAAAAGAACGCCCGACTGATCGGAACCATCCGTAAGCGGTATACCTAAGGCAATTTCATCATTGGCGTGGAGGAAGACCTGGAAGGGAACCTCCCCACGTCACTCTGGGCAGAAAATTCTGTCATCCGGGAACTGGAGTTAAAGGCATTCAGAGGGGAAGGAGCCGTGCTCTCGACCCGCATGAACCTTTGCGTCACGCCCCCGGAGGAGGCCATGGCACTGGCTGACGAGGTTACGGATGCCGCTCGGCTGATGGAACTGATACCGGACATCATGGGCGGATGACATGCCCCATGGATGCTATGAGAAAATTACAGAAGAAGAACGCAAACAGGATGTAGTTCCATATGTTAGATGTATCAAAATTTGTACTAAGTGATTTTTGGATTTTCTGCGAAACAGTAGTGTTGATCGAAGTTTCCAGAACGGCTGTTGCCAAGATTTTAGCGGCAGCGTTTGGAAAAGTCCGGATAAGCCAAGAAACACAAACAGATAGCAAGGAGATGAGTAAGGCTGATGACTTTGAACAGGATTGTAAATGAACTTGAAAAACGGGATGCTGTTCTGGCTGGACGGGAAGCCACACTCAGGCAGAAGATTTATGAATGCCGCTACCAGAAACCATTTTCCGATCTGACCGATAAAGAACTTGAGCAGAACTGGGAACTGAGCTGCGCACTAAACAGGCTGGAAAAGCCATTCCGCGAACGGATAATGTTAATCCACGATGAGAGAATCAAAATCCGTAATATGCTTTATGAATTCAGGCATAGTCGTGGTTAATTTGCTTTCAATAACTTTTTTCTTAAACTGCCCGTTGCATTTTTATGTGCCAAGCAGTTTTGCTGACATAGTATTTTTTCTGAGAAGCTGTCCTATGCGCAGATGCGCTGGGACAGTTTTGCGCAAAAATACCCTCCCGGATGATCCAGGAGGGTTGTAAATGGTAAAGCCAGTTTTTGTTTGTAATGTTGCTAAAAACCAGATGTCAGACTTCCTCTGCATCACATGAGATGTCTGTGACCTGGTATCCAAATTTTTTCAGTTCTTTTCCCACTGCTTCCAAAAATTCCATACAGGAATTTTCTGCATCGATGCTGTCGCTTGCCATAACGCTTGTGGTGCAATTCAGGCATACGGTATCCTTGTCATCGAAACAATATTCATTGATCCAACTGCAGGTATTTACCATATCAAATGCCGAAAAGATATAAGAGAACAGGCTGAAGTCCCATATCCATACGGATTTCTACCACGTCCCGGAATCCCAGACGTGCAACGCCTATGCGAGCTATGAGTCTGACTGTACCCTCGGGCATTCCTGGCTGGTGAAACGGGACGCCGCAGTAAAACTGGAGCATATCCTCCCGCAAAAGGCTGACCTCTGGACCCATATCTGCCACAGTGGCGCAAAAGATATTGCGGAAAGCGGTATAGCGATCAATACGGGGGAGGATGCAGGCAGGGTCAACCTGGAAAGAAACCTCAACCATTATGGCGATATGGGCCATGTCATGACTGCGTTGAACGTCGGGATCAGGTACAAGGGGGCAACGAACGTGTTCCTCTGCGACATTGCAGATGAGGAAGAGGCAAAAGTATCCATATCCGCCGACAAGACAGGGTACGTCCGTTCCTGTAACCTATCCCCTGAGCATATCTGCGCCATACTGACCGTGGAAGATGGGAAGATCACTGACGCATGCACCAGAGACGAGTTTCTGGACAAGTTCCGGGAAAATGAGATCGACAGCCCATGGAAGGAGCCGAAGTATAGGTTGGAACATGAGCTGGAGATCAGCATGGATATCGGCGGCAGGAAAAGCCGCATGGAACAGGGCATGACACTGGAAGAGGATGAGATGGAACTCTGACAGATGGGAAAAGTGTACGGGAAACAATTATCTGCACCCCCCTCCCGCCAGCAAAATGCGCCATACTTCCTGTCAAAACTGAAATAATGTATCAGGCATGACCGAATACAAAGAGCAGGCGGAACGCGGCAGGTGCAGTAAGATCGGCCGCAGACAACACAAAATAGGAGGTACTATATATGTCCAGTAATTGTATCAGCAGCACCCTGGAGATACCTGGGGGGAGGCAGCAGGCATCCGGCAGGGGGGAACAGATATATAAATTTTCGGAGTACTCCATCAGGACGGGTGGACGGATACGGGAAAGTGGCACCGGCGTGGATGTCTGCGACTCACATACGCCAAAGAAGTAAGAAGACAAAAGATATTGAACAAGAAGGAGGTATTGACGACCGCCTACAGCCCAGCGCTGCAGGCAGGCTGCCGTTTTTTTGTCATGTCAGGGGTTAGGTTTGATGCGGGATGGGATATAGCAAAAAATTACCAGGGTACGGCAAAGTATGACCCTGGTACCGGGATCAGGGCGGAAGCAGGAAGCTGCTCTCGCTCTTTTCCGGGTGCAGCCTCTGGATTACGGCGTGCCGCAGTCCAGGGAGAGGATCATCTTCTTCGGGTTTAGCAAAGCGGCCCTCACGTCGGAGGCTTATGCGGCGCTGACAAACTCGGAAGCCCCGTAGGCATACGACCCGTACCCCAAAAGGACGCACGGGGACGGTACGGGATGCCCGTCGGTATCCTGTGCGGAGATCCATTCCAGGCTGGAGGAACCGGAAGATTCCGACGATCCATTGCAGTAAGTCTATTCGAAGGCGAAATATTTGGAGAGGCGCTGCCAGGGGCAGTCGGAGATCAGGCTAGACGGCGCGGCCGCACCCATACGTTCCGAGCATCATGGGAATATCGAATACAAGCGTTTGGGCAGGGAGCATGGATGCAGTCACGAGGAGGAGGTTTAGGCGGGCTTTAAGGAACGGACGGCTCCCAATTTATCCTCCCAAAAACGGTGAGCATGCCGCTGTCCTGGCAAGCGAGGCACACAAGATCATCGGGAATGCTGTCCCATGCATACTGGCCTACAAGACTGCCAAAAATCTGGAAGAGAAATGGCCGCTGTATTTCGGAAGATGACCGCTGATGAAAAGATGCGCCCAGGGAGACAACTGCACAGACAGCGGGCATCCCTGGGTGCTTTTCCTGCCTTCCTTACCGCCATGGCGCTTCCATACTTCCCATAGAAGCTTAATAAGACACCAGGAGGAAAAAGCCATGGCAAAGCGATGCCCCGTATGCGGGGAACCGAAATTATACCTGGACTGCCTGGAGTGCGAAGACAGGCACCAGTGTGACGGGACGGCAAGAAACAGCAACAAAGAAGATAGAAAAAATGGGTATGAGGAGGAAAAGAACATGGGGACAAGGCCCAAACTGCTGATCGTGGACGGATCGTCCATGCTGGCTACGGCATATTACGCTTACATGCCGAATGAGATGAAGTTCGCAAAAAGCGACGAGGAGAGGGAGGTGCATTATGACAAGCTGCTCCATGCGCCGGACGGTACCTATACGAACGCCGTCTTTGGTATGTCCGTGCAGCTTTCCAGGCTGCTTTCCGGATGGAAGCCGGATCACCTGGCCGTAGCCTTTGACAAGACACGGAACACATTCCGCAGGGGAATGTATGACGGGTACAAGGCGCAGCGGAAAGAAACGCAGAAACCGTTAAAGGAGCAGATGGCCCTCATGCAGGAGCTACTGTCTTCCTGCGGGATTCCTGTGTTTTTAAGCGACATTTACGAAGCGGATGACCTGGCCGGGACGCTCGCCCACAAATACAAGGAGAAGATGACGGTCAGGCTCGTGTCCAAGGACAGGGATTACCTGCAGCTGGTGGATGACGCGCATGATGTCAGGCTCTGGGTGCCTGCGGCGGAAAAAAACGCAGAGGAGGCCAGGAAGAAACACGCCCCATACCTGGGCGATGGGTATGAGTGCCCGGATTTCATGAAGCACCTGATCGAATACACGGACGAGTCTGTGTTTGCGGACAAGGGCGTATACCCGAAGAACATACTGGACTTAAAGGCGATCGAAGGTGATAATTCTGACAATATCCCGGGGATCAAGGGTGTGTCCTCTGCGGCAGCGCCGCTCATCCGTGAGTACGGCGGGCTGAAAGGGATCTACGAAGCCATTGATGCCTGTGGCGGGGACGCAAAGAAAGAGAAGGAATTATCCGCTTTCTGGAAAACGGGGCTGTCCATCTCAAAAAGCCCGCTCAACGCCATGAAGCGGGACCGGGAGATGGCATTTTTATCCCTGGACCTTGCAACGATACGGACATACTGCGATGAAGCGCAGGATTTTGACCTGGAAGCAAACCCGCTGAAATGCGCAGATTTCAAAAAACTGAATGAGAAGCTGCTTGACCTCGGGATCAAGAACGCACGGTTCGAGGACAGCACAGGAGACAAGGGACAAGGCGAAATACAGTAACCCGACACAAAGATAATAGGCTCTCGGAATCTTGAGCCTGCCGACCAAGGTTCAGCGGTCGGCTGAACTTTGAAAAATAAATATTATCCGGAATGGAACAGATGTAATAAATTTTGAGAAAAAAGGACGCGGTTAGTAGACCCTGCTACGGACATGGTTTATAATGGTATTGCTTATGGATTAAGCGGCCTGCTCAAGGAGATTTCTCAGGGAAGCCTTTTGCAGGTTCCAGGCATCAAGGTGCTGGCACATCATGATGCTGAACAGGCGGCAGTACCACATCTTAGATGAACGGTATCTGCCGTCTTCCAGTTTATAGTCCAACTTTTCACGTTTATTGCAGCGTTCCGCAGATGTCCTTGCGTTATATTCCAGTTTCCATTCTTTACTGCTCCTTGGCGGGTCATTAAAAAGCCTTGGGTTATCAGCCATGACAAGATGTACTGTCCTGCCGTATTTTGCATCGGAACATGGATTTTCACAGGTGCAGCGTGGGCTTCCGCCCGCAAAGCTGATTTTCGGGCACTTGAATTTTGTCCTGCCTTTTATGGATTCGGTGCCGTCCCTGCGCATAGTATGCCCTTCACGGCATATGGGGACACCGTCATCGCCTATGGTGAAATCGTCCTTATAGACGGGCGGCCTGCCGCCCTTGCCGTTGAGGTCAATGAATGGTGTAATGCCGTTATCGCGGCAGAATTCATAATAAGCCATGGCATCATGGGCGGAATCCAGCAGAAGTTTATCTACATTAGCCTCCGGCAGGAACTGCATCATAGAGTACCAGTTATAAAGGAAGCCGAAGGAATCATGCCGGGAAGCGGGGCTGAGGAAAGGGAAGACGGGAAGGTCGTTTTCCGAGTCCGAGGCGGTGAGCATATACAGGTCATAGCCGAAGTAGAACCGCCCCCTGTGGGAATCCCATCCGATGTTACAGTCGGGCTGGCTGTAGATACGGTCACATTTACATTCCCGGATTCCTTTTTCAAGGCAGCCGCAGGTGCGCTTTTTGCGTTCCTGTGCAGCAGTGTAGACAGGCGTGCCGTCACCGGCAATGGAAAGGTGCATGAGGTCAATGAGGCCGTCCCTGTCAGATTTCAGGAGAAAAAGTTCTTTGAATATCTGGAAAAGGCGGAGACATGGTTTCATATCCTGCGGCGGTTCCCGTTCAAATTTTTCAAAGAGTTCCTTGACGGTATATTTTTCGACAGGCGGTGCCTTTTCCCCTTTTTTCTTCGGCTTTTGGGGCTTTTCTTTCGGGGAATGGACATTGGGCGAGAGGTTGTCATCATCGGAAAGCCAGAGTCGGGACTGGAAATCGTAAAAAGTGCCGGTTCCCGGGGTATCGCCGATAGTAAAGCCGGAAAGGATGGCGTGGAGATGGTTTTCCTTAAGGTCGGCAGTCCATTTTGTATAGGAAGTGACCTTGAACTCCACGGAGAGGAGGATGGAACGGAGCATGTCGGAAGGAAGCCTTGGCTCAGGGCCGAAATCGGAATAGCGGTCCTGCATGATGATGTCGATCTCAGAGAGGTCAAGGTTCCAGAATTTCTCCATGATCTCCCAGGTGGGAGCCGGAAGGGAATGGACAGCATCCGGATAGTATTTACGAAGTTGTGCCAGAACACGGTTCTGGTAGGCGGCATGGCCGCCAATGTTAACAGGTTTCAATTTAGAAACACCCCCAATCAAAAGGTCTGTACCGGCTGTGCCGGAACGAAAGATACCTTGTTAATCAAGGGCGCGAAGCGCCGCACATTTTGTACGGTTTGTCAACCCCTTTTTTTTAAAAGCTGGGGGAATTTATAAAAAAGGAATCCCAAAGCCGCATAAACTAAACCACCACCGGCTAGAAGCCGGTGGGTTTGGGCTAGCTGCTGAAAGCAGCCTAAAGCTGACCAACCTCGAAGTTATCGCTCTTCTTTCGTTCTTCTAAATCCTGATTTTTGATATATTCTTGTATGATCTCATCCGTTACATTTCCACTGCTTGCTACAAAATACCCTCTTGCCCACAGATGACGACCCCAGAACTCCTTATTTATTTCTTTGTATTCCATCTGTAGTTTTCTTGATGTTGTTCCCTTCATATACTGTACTAGCTTGCTTGCCGATATATGCGGCGGCACCGACACCAGCAGGTGTATGTGATCCTTTCCTACATGACCTGCCAAAATCTCTACATCATTGGTTTGACATACTTTTCGGATTAACTCTCTTGTTCTTAGCGCTATCTGGCCCATCAGAACTGGTTTCCGATATTTTGTTATCCATACTATATGATATTTGATATCATACGTACAATGTGCTGACTTTCTATAGTTTTCCATTTTTTCACCTCAAGTTTAGTATCTCTATATTTCTTTTTTCTAAACTTTGAGGTATGGGGTTGACCTAAAAGTTTCGCCTGGAAGGCGAGGGTTTTAACCCCATTATACAGACAATGAGGCTATTGTCAATTTCGTTATTAAGGCGGTATGTGGTCCTATCAGGATGTACAGTTATTTCCTCAACTGGCCGACCATTCTCTCCTAAAATAGCTCCATATACTTCTGTAAGATTTAGACTTGTTGACTTAATCGTTCCGTCCAATGCAAAGAAATGTCCTTTCTGGATATAATCTGGTTTTGTCTCACCTGTTATTCGTAAATCAGATTTGGCAGAATCCTGATATCTATATTTGGACTGCATCCAATATGTATCCATAACCTGAATGCGCTTTTCCGCAGTTATTCATCTCTTTAGTAGTCTCCATATCTCAATTTATCTAATTCGTTTCCTAAATACAAGAAAAATAATATCACTTTTTGCTAATGCCTATAGTACTATCTCCTTAAACCAGCTACAACCATACAAATAAATCAGGTCTTCAGTTCTAAATACTACATGAATTGAATAGAATTAATAACAGAGGTGATTTTATGAGTATCGTGAGAATACCAGCATTGCTACATTGTCAAACAGTTCAAGATTGGATGATCACACTGCAAAAACAATCCATTATTCTGTCCCCAAACTGCCCAAAACCCATGAATCCATTCTGTCAAAACGCAATTATCTATTTTTCTTTACAAGGCATAACACCATTTTCTACCTGCTGTGTACTCTTTAAAGGGGAACCGCATCTGCTATATGGACAAGTACATCTTATGACCCTGTATCGCTTTGTTATGCAGAACAAACCGGTTCAACTGAAAGAATGGCACTTTCCCCAGTTACTTCCCGCCTCAAGCGGTGACATCGTTTTTTCTGACCTTACAGGGAACGACCAAAAAACAGTCCTATCCACCAGAATTATAAACAATGATTTCAGAGTGGAGACCTATGCCGAATTTGAGACCTTACGACGTTTCTGTCACGAAACTGACATGCTGATCTCCTCCCCTATATGATAAAGCTCCGGATAAACAACCGTTTTTTTATTTCCTAATGAGACAGCCAATTCTCGCAAATCGAGTATCGCCGAAGGTTCGATAATAATCTTATACAGGAACGGAACCTTATTTCGGATAATCTGATATGTCTCATCCCGCCTCGTCATCTCGTAACGATACATCTGTTCACTTTTCAAATAGAAATTCTGTATTTGCGACAATTCAACGTGTCCATAGGATAAAAAACGGTCATCCCCCTCTTTCATCGGATATTCGCACAGATTAAAAGCCAAAAATGTCCCTCTCTGACTTAAAATTCTTGGATTATTGCGCGAAACTGTTATGGCCAGCGGAAGAAGCGGCGCATTAACTTTGTAGCATTCCTCTTCGTTGATATATGGGTCCAATCTAAAATCATTTGGGCCTGGCAAATTCCATATTTGTGGTCCAAAAACATAATTCTCATATTCTTTTGCATTCACATTATAATGTGCGCTAAAGTTAGGTAAAGTACCTATATTATAATTTGCGGTACTCCGATTATGAATATACCGTTCTTCGTGTGGCTTCTCTAAATATAAATTGATCACCCTGTTTCTGACCAGATTATACAGATAAGGCTGCAACACATAAATCGCTGCGGCTCTGTCCGGCATCTTATGGCTTTCTTCCTCCTCTGTCGCAAAATATAAGGAAACACCTACATTCTCGCTCCAGTCAAGCAGATTTGTCGGAACAGAATAGTGCTGCATATCAGCAATATATTCAATTTGTTCATTCCCCCGTTTCAGTGACGCAAATGCTCCCAATTCCACTGAATTTCTGCTGCGAGCAAGAAACTTTTCAAATAATATCCGCTGATATTGCGGTAGTGAATATTTTATTTTTTCAGTATGATGTCTGCGGATAAGGTGAGGTAGCAAAATAAACTTTTCATCCTTATGTCCCCGAAACCAAAGTTCCGTAGGAAGTTCCTTCTCATAAGGTTTATACTTGCTTCTGATATCAGATAACACCTGCCAAAAATCGCCCGCTCTGTCAATCCGACATTCCACGATCACTTCACTCTGCTTATTGTTTACATCTGACCGATGGAATTGAAGCAATTTCCCATCCCATTCCTGAAAATTAAAATCAGACATCTCTATTTCATACTCCCCTCTCTGACCGATCTGCCAATCCTTTAATCGTGTCCTGATACAGAAAATGCTGAATCATTGCGACATTATTTGAAAACACACCTGCGTTCATTTCTTCGATATCTTCACACATCACCGCTTTTTTCCATGCTGTATAAAATTCGCCTAAACAATCGGTTGGAACCCGTTCCGGATAAAATCGAAAGATAAGATCTGAATCCTCCATCTGTTTCAGGAAAAGGCCCCGAAACAGACCATAATCCTCCAAATAATCCCTATATACGTCGTAGGCGTTCTGAAAAGTATCTTTTATCATATCTCGCAGCTTAGCGCTTTCCTCTGACGTATTTTTTGATAACCGCATCTCAGGAATATTTTGAAACAAAACTCGATAATCATCATACAATTTTTTAAATTCATCCAGTACGGCATAAGTAGGAACGATATTAGCATGCTTCTCCTTATAGTCAGCTACCAATAAATAATCGCACACCATAGCGATACGTATTCGACCAGGTACTGAACCATGCTCCGTTAACTTCAATGTGTCATTTTTATGTCTATTGCATAAAACAAGATAATCCACCAGGTTAATATGGAAAACACGTATCATAAATAAATCCTGACACGCCTCCCTATATGCGTCGCAGAGAACATAACTAACAGAACATATTAGCTCATCTGTATCGAACAACCTAACCATATCCTTCATAAGGCTTTCTTTTCGCAAAGAAGAATCACTGATCCCAATAGCAGCATCAAGCAATCCTAATACTTTATCTATAAATCCTTTTGAAAAAATGTTCTTCCCTAAACCATCCCAAGAGCTAGCCAGTTCCTCTAAACTATCATTGGCTGTCTGCTCAAAATCACTTTTATTTTCATATAGAAAATCCGATATTTTTTTAATTTCCTGACTTCTAAGAAGTCTTCCGATCTGCTCAGTAACTGCCTTCCGATAATCTAACCATTTTGGGAAATGCTCATCCGAAAGATTCTCATAACTCATCACAGTTTTATGAACACATTCCACATAAAAATCCCGCATATTATTATATACTATAGGCATCATATTTCTAAGCAAACGATCGTACACATAACTAAGCGCTATGTGCTCATCATCATTTATTGATTCATCATAAGCAAGTAAAATCTGCCGCATCGCACACTTGGTTACAAACTCTGAAAAAATCAGCATCCCCATAACCTGATTACGCTTGTTTCTATCATATGGCGTAATAAAGTGGGCGGTTTCGTGACACATTACCATAGAATAACGCAAAAAATCCGTCATAGCTCCCAACGGCATATTGATACTGAATATCCCGCTGATCTTTTTCTCTGTATTATAATGATGATAGATCTTATACATATCCGTACTAACTTCCGGTATAACATCAATCATAAAAGTCGGAACCAAAAATGGCTGGAGATCATTTGTCTCCAGGCGATACGCCAGATTTATAAAAAACTTTTCTATTCCATAATACGCATGCAATATCATATCATATTGTCCCATATACCGAAGGTGACAGCTGGGTACAATAAAAACGGTGCGTCTGGATTGCGCAATATGGTATATCATTTGAATAAAGATGGAAGATATTTTTTTAATATCATCAAACATGACAGAACTATCTATGCGTCCTAGGGACTCCGACGTAAATGTTCGTATTATCTGATCCGCTATATAATCCACCATTTCAATAAACTGAGTCGTGAGATCAGATGCCCATGCTGAGCTGGTTAGGTTTGAACAGTTATTGATATAATCAGAATACAATAAATCAATCGTATCACACAAACCGTCTGTTTCCGGAAAATAATGTTTGATCATACATCTCAATCCAAATTTACGATAATTTTCCAAGGCTGACTCTTTATCATTCCAAAGTTCGGTTGTATCCGAGTCAGGACCATAAATCATTTTTCCGATCAGCTGTATATTTTCTATAATATTTTTATTTTCCGCCATAAAATCCCCGGACTCTTTCAACATATCGCAATATAAACTCTCTCCGGAAAAAGCTGCGTCTTTTTCACAATTCATATTATAGTACAACTGAACATGGGTTAGTGAAATATATTCTTTTATTAATGAATTATCCCAATGAAGAAGTCCGCCTCGATAGAACACCTTTTTGTATGGATCACACAGGCAATCGGCGGGAAGGGCAATCGAATAATCATATTCCCCCGCATTTCTATTTGTCTTTATCTGATCGATATTTATCCCGCTGACTGTGGACAGTTTCTCTTTTAAATCCTCTAAAAAACGATTTCGTTCACTTTCATTTAACACACCATCCTGAAACGTCAGCTTTAACTCTGCCGAACCTACGATAGGCTGGTCCAACGTGCCTTCTCCACATCTGGTTTGCGCAACAATGGAGTAAAACGAAATAAATGGCAGCAAACAATTGCTTCCATTCTTTCCGTATGTAAATTTTACATTTCTCAACATATCTGTCAGACGCAAAGCATCCGAATACTGATTAACCGACCAGATGATCACTAATTCGGAAGAAGAAAAAGAACCGTAAATCTGATATTCTAACTCCTCCGGCTCTGTCAGGCTCAGATCTCTAATCCGGCCTAACTGCTTTGCGATCAGCGCTTTACATTGTTCCAGCATCTTACCATAATTTTCACACTTATGAAGCATCGGATCCAATGTAACCATAGTTAAAACAACAAAATTACGATACTTTAGAATACCCTTCCGCTCTCCCAATCCAAAAATCTGTTCCAGCAGATCAAATTCCCTCTTCTCCTCTAACTGGTAAAGCAAAATAGACTGCCTCTGTCCCAGCCATCGGCGGGCGTAAAAATCTACATCTCTATAGCGGGTAAAGCCTGTCACTCTCTTTATGTTCAGTCTGTCAAAATCTCCATAAACCAGCAATGAATTAGCTGTCTCTTCCTCTTTCTTCATCTGTTTTATATTCTGATTAAGATAGTCCGCCATATCCCCTTTCAACACATGAGGAAATGTAGCATATTTATAAAAATTTATAATATAACCCAGCATCGCAATGCCTCCAAATCATCTGATCTTTTGTTCAATAACGCTCCCTATCCTATTGATCCTGATCAAATGAGGGTAATTTCCTCGTCAGTCTGGATCGGCAGGGTTCTACCTCATCATAACATCTTCTTTCTGATCTGAAAAGAGTATTGCGCTCAATCTCCGCCCCGTCCATAGCAGCGAAGTTTTTTATTTTCTTTTGTACGCGGTTCCATTGCGTAATGGATAATGAACTCATTATTCTTATTCCTCAATTCTAATTATAACAGAAATATTACAATACTGTTACAAATAATATCAACTTAAAACACTATCTATATGTGTAAATATTGTTGCCATTATAGTAACATTTTGTGACCTCGTTGTCAATTATTCCTGAATATTTTCTTACGTTTCTTACATTTTATTAGATTTTATATAACAATTTTCACAACAATATCATTTTCATAACGATACCTGTGGGGGAACTCAGTATTTACCTGTAAATGAACACATTTGGAAAATTGCACAATGAGTTTTTATGCTACCAAAGCCAAAACCTCCTCAAAAACGACATGCCTTGCACCGCACTAAATAAAAGGCAAACCCACTTACCTTCTGCTTTATACCGCAGGGATACAGTATCCGGTTCGTCCTCAGTGCGCCAATGGTATAGAAGCCCTTTTTGATAAAGGCGTCCATGATGTCACCGCGCGTATACCAGCTGTCACAGAGAAAATAAGATACAACCGGCGGTGCGGGCATTTCATCCGCAATGTCCTGTACGATTTTTACCTTTGATTTTGACTTGTCGTACATGACGATGGCATAATTAAGGACGATGCCGTTGCAGGAGACCATAACAGCTACGGCCTGATGCCCATAGTCCTGCTTCCCCCTTAAGCGGGACTGATGGAAATACGCATCTTCAATCGGGTGCAGAACCTGTGACGAAGGCTTTGTCTTGGAGGAGATGGTATCATCCCATTTCCCTTTATTAAGGAACTGCGCAGCCGTGGTACGGTGGCAAGGGCTGTATTTTTCAAAATCGATAGTCTTTCGTAACCAGTAGATAATCTATACCACTGAAATATTCCGGATTTTGTGCTAATCTAAGAGGAAAGTAATAACTTCTTGGAATCTCAATGAATGTGATTCTAACTGAAAATTGACAACTGAATATCGTGCAGGAAAAGAAATTTGAGAAAAATGGACATAAACATTGGACATAGCGGGTACTATGCCTTGAAAAATCTTATGGAATCGCTTAAGATATCATTATTAGGCGGTGAATCCTAATAATGATTCTTGAAATGCCTCAGTCGATGGCATTTCCCAGGCATCAAGATGCTGCAGCATCATGATGCCGTAGAGGCGGCAGTACCACATCTTAGTCGAGCGGTGCCTGCCGTCTTCTAATTTATAGTCCTCTTTCTCCCGCTTGTTGGAGCGCTCCACAGAAGTTCTTCTGTCATATTCCTTTTCCCATGCTTTAGAGTCCCTTGGCGGTATGTTAAATAACCTTGGATTGTCATCGGTAAAGATGTGTACGGTTCTTCCATATTTTGCCGGTGAACAAGGGTGTTCACAAAAGCAGCCGCGTTTCCGGTTTGATTTCGGGCACCGGTATTTTGCCCGGTGTTTGGCAGCTTCATATCCATCTTTATGCATACGTAAGCCCATTTTACAGACAGGGACCCCATCGTCATCGATTGTGAAATCGTCCTTATAGGTAAAATGCCCGGTATGTCCGGGATTGAGGTCGATAAACGGTGTGATATGTTTCCGTCTGCAGTATTCATAAACAGGGTAAGCGTCGTGTGCGGAATCCAGAAGGAGCTTTTCAATGCGGAATTTCGGAAGATACGCTTTCATAGTGAAAAAGGAATGCAGGAAGGAAAGCATGTCATGCCGGGAGGCCCGCTCTAAAAGCGGAAACACAGGGAGATCGCTGAAGGAATCGGAAGCCACATACATGTAGAGGTGGTAACCGAAGAAATAGGATTCCCTGTGAGAGTCCCATCCCCAGTTACAGTCGGGCTGGGAATAATGGCGTTTACAGTTACAGGAAGAACAGCCTTTCTCCTTACAATCGCAGATGCGCTTTTTGCGCTGCTGTGCGGCAGTACGGACAGGGGTGCCGTCACCGGCAAGAGCCAGGTGCCGGTGATTAACCAGCCCCCTGTGGATGGACTGGTCCAGGAACTGCTGGTGATAAAGCCGGAAAATGAGGAAAAAGGGATTCTCAGTCTTTAAATGCCAGCGTTCCAGCAGGGGAAGAAGTTTTGAAGCAGTGCTGGAAGAATCGCAGGGAGTCTTATCCCCTTTCTTCTTCCCCTTGGGAGTTTTCTTCATTTTAGGGAACCGGTCTTTCGGTGAAAGGTTGTTGGAGTCATGCTGCCAGATGCGGGAAAAGAAATCATAAAAAGTCCCGACACCAGGGGTATCGCCAAAAGAGAACCCGCTGAGGATGGCATAAAGGGGAGATTCCTTAAGCATGCGGCACCAGACAGTGATGGAAGTAACTTTCAGTTTCAAAGCGAGCAGATAGGAGCGCAGCATGCAGGAGGGGAGCCTTGGTTCCGGGCCAAAAACAGAGTAACATTCCTGCATAATAGAATCCGTCTCGGAAAGATCGAGAAACCAGAACTGGACGATATAATCCCAGGTGCTTTTGGGAAGCGCAAAGGGATCCGGGTAAAATTTAAGGAACTGGGATACGAAAGAATCCTGAAAGGCGGCATGACCGCCAGGGTTACAAGGTAACATCAAAAATCGCCTCCAATCAAAAAATGTACTTTTTGATCAAGGGCGCGAAGCGCCGCATTTTTTGACTGGTTTGTCAAGTGTTTTAGAGAAAAAAGTGGGTGATTTTTGAAAAATAGGTTCTAAAAGCCCCATGAAATAAGGGCTGAAGATTCCGAGAAGTTATTCTTCGAGGAAGGAGGAAAGATAGGAGCGATTCCCGTCCTTATCACTGATGAACGGGTGCAGCTGCCCGGTCGTTTCACGCCACGCCTGTTTATATGCCTCCATCCTGGTGAACGGATCCCTGCCAAGAGCTTTCTGGATCCTCCCGGCAAAACTTCCCTCTTTAAAATCATCCATCCCCTTGTAGTACGCCTCCATCTTGCCGTTGATTTTTTCCAGCTTGTCCAAGAACTCCTGGGGGCTGCCGTACTGTTCCGTGATATTTGAAAAACGGCTGCTTATGACAAAACACCTATTTTTCTTTAAGTATGGAAACGGGGCTGGGATCCTGGCGTTGGTTGTCAGGCCCTGGCGGCATCCGGGGTCTGGCAGATAGCTTTTTTGCACATATCCTGCTGCACAGCAGGACTTCCCAGAAACAGGGCAGAAAAAAGACTATCCGCTGTGGTATCACCGGGGAACACCCGTAAAAAAGGCTATCTGCTGGACATGGCTGAAATCTGCATGGCTCACCTTTCCAGAGATACAAGAGAGTAGCCTCCGACACAAAAAAGACAGACGGTGTATGCCGCCTGTCCTTACATGGATCATGATCTTGCTGTTTTTTGTGGAACCTATGCCGACTTGCATTCGGCCAGCACCTTCCTCGTCTTCTCGACGTAGTATGTTTCCTCTTCCACGTCGTATTTTTCAGCCATATAGGCTGCCTCCGCCACGATGTCATCGCAGAGTTGGTCAAAGTCCATGACCACGTCCACGCGTTCCTGCAGCTCCTCCAGGCTCCAGTCTTCGAAATCCTCATCTTGATCAATGGATTTGCCAGTAGTATAGGACTGGTAGACTGGCGATGTCAGGTTTACCCGCGTATCCTTCCCGCAGCGTCCGCATCTGCATCCGCTCTCCTCTGTCGTCTTATAGTTGAGCTGGCCGCAGCTGATGCATCGGGACTTGTAGTCCAGCTTCTTCCTGCCTCCGGAATACAGCACAAGGTAGCCGCTGCTCCGCCCGTTCCATCCGACCTGCCACTGGTATCCGTGCGCCATGGCGAATTCCTCTTTCAGTATCCCAAGCTGGAACCATACGTCATCGACTTCAAGCATATCATACAGCTTGTCCTTGGTCTCAAACGGCAGATGCAGGTTATAGATCTTCATGTTATTGGCATAGGAAGTGCTCCTATTCCAACTGCGCATGGTGAAATAGCGGTAGTGGTTCTTCAGAAAAGCCACCATCTCTTCCCTGTTGTTCTTGTCGATCTCTTTCTTAAACATCCCGTCTTCCTCCTTTTTTTGAGTAAATATTCTTATTTCTGTACCAACTATGTGCTGCTTGGCAGGGATCCTATTCGCCAGCGTAGATCCTATCCTCACAGCCAAGGTAGGAACCCATCACAATGTATTCTCGCCCATCCTCTTCATGGATCACATAATCGCTCGTTCCCTTACATGTATGGAAGCCGTCTATCTCGTCGTGGGCCTCCTTAAGCGTCAGGGTATCCACGTCCCTTCCGGTGACCGTATAAAAGCCCATCCCTCCGGTGAACCAGTCAACGCTCTCATACGTTTCGCCGGACTGGAACCTTACTGTTTCTTTTTGGCTCATTGTTTTATCCATCCCTCCTCTGGTGCCGTTTCTTCCTTTACGGTAATAATATGGAAATGTCGGAACTCCGGGAACATAGGAAAAGACCTCCCTATGTGGGAGGCCTCCTGGTCTGCCGGATATTTTTTTGCCCGGACATGTCATAAAGCCGTACCTGCACCGGCTCCTGCCGCCCCCCTTACCGCTTCCTATCGCTGTCCGCCTATGCGGCAAAAATAAGCTTCAGCTTCTGGCTGCTTCCAGTCCGGCATCCTGCTATGCGTCTGATCTCCCGGAGGATGCCGGTGGTATCAAAGATAAGGACGTCATCTTTTCTGTTAGGCCATCTGATCAGGTATAGGAGCATTTCGATCATGAGCGAGGCTTCCGTCCGGGAACCGCAGCTGCCGCATATGGCCCCGCAGAACAGGTACCCAAGGCCGGACGCCTGGTTGACGAGCGACTGGATAAAGCTGTCCTGTTTGGCCGTGACGTTCCCGGCATAGGTCTTAACGGTCACGTCCATCTCAAGATATCCCTTTTTAGCCTACTGGTGCGCCCTATCCATGGCTGCCTGCTTCCTCTCTTTCTCCCTTTTCATCTCCTCTTCATGCCTGGAATATGCCAGCTCTAGTACTTCCATCCCGCGGCTGTCAATCCCAAACTTGCTGTCTTGATCCGGGTATCGACAATCGTCCCGTCGGCGATCTGGATGATCGCACGGTCGAACGTATATGTAGTATTGATCAGGGTCTTATTACTGCATCCCGATAAGGCTTCTGCCAGCATCGCTGCGGCCACGATTGACATGATTCTCTTTTTCATGTTTTTTGTCCTTTCTGCCGTGCATCCCGCCGGCCTGTGTTGCGCTTTCAAGCAAATTTCCTCGCTTACTGCGCAGTTTCCGGGAACCCGAAGAACGACATTTCTTCCGTGGAGAACCCCATCTCACGTAGGTTCTGTGCCGCCAGTTTCGTCCCCTCCCCGCTTTCGTACTGGGAAACCTCATAGTTCACAACCCCTCTTAAGAGGCATTCCATGCGTCGCAGGCCGAATGGCTGGGGTACATCGATATCCTGCGAGAGTTTTTCCTCCCAGTCTTCCTTGGATAGATCGATACCAAGGGCTTTGAGTTCCGCCTCATCTGTGCCGATCTCGCCGTAAAGGTTTTCCACGAATTCTTCATGCGTGTTATACCGGTCTGCATGCTGTTCGATGAAGAAACCGATCAGGTTTCCCAGCATGACTTTCAGCCTTTTTTCCGGCGCTGCCGCAGTTCTATTTTGGGCATTCTGTCTTTCGCAGCCTTCCTGCATGCATCCATGCATATTGAGCTTCACTGCATTCATCATCTTTTTTCCTCCTCGTATACTCTGGTATCTTTTCAGGTTTCACAGGAAGTATGGCTACGCCAGCTGCATGGAAAGATCTTTTTTATGGCTCGTATAATGTCACCATTTCTCCATCCCGATTCAACACTGCATATCCATTCTCATCAAGAAGCACATAGTCTTTCGCACTCCTGAGATTCAGATCTTTCATATCATCCTCTTCTGATTGGATTGTTTTCATAAAAAGGTTATTCCACGTTTCTGTGATCTCATTAAGCATATCATCCGGTATCTTCCACCCATCGACTTCTTTCAATTCGCCGCAGATATTGCAATAATGATCGCCGCAAAACAAGTTCAGGATAATCACAGATTCATCATCCAAAATTTCCTGGCTCGCCCCTATACTGATATTGCCTACGGAATAAAATTCTATGATCCCAATATTGACATGATTGGCAAGCTGTCTGAAGGGTATTTTTGTTTCCAGGATTTCTTCCATAGCACATTGATCCATTTTTTTACCTCTTTCTTTGATATCTTTTGAAGATCAACCAGCTGCATTGATTCTGGCCGCTCTATTCTTTCCAGTGAAAAGCCTATGTATCAGGCCTTTCCTGTGCTTCTAAAGCCGCCGCGATCCTCCTTGCCCATATGGCTGACGGTTTCAAACCGCATGATTGGTTGTTTTTTTTCATAATACGGAACCGGGCGATCCGGTCATTGACGTGGATCTCGGTATCCCGAAGGGCATAAGCAGCATATTTCCGGATATCGTTGTCACTGCTGTAGGCATTGTCGATGACCGCCTGCCCGTCTGTCTGGATGATCCCGAAATTCTCAAACATAGAACTCTGCGGCACGATATGCGCCTCATACCCATACGGCAGCTTCATGCATACGCCAAGGGAGATCTGGCGGTAATCCCCCGCCTTCATTTTTACGTCCTCCGCAGCCCTTAAATCGATACAGTCAGATTTATCCTCCTCAATCGCTTCAAACGGGATCAGGTTCGGGTTCGTATATTTGATCGGGATCCTCTCAACTTCACGGAGTCTGTGCTCCTTGCGGATGATGTATTCCAGCTTATCCGCATCTTCCTCGATGGTGCCCAAGTTCAGGATATGGTACTTCCAAGGCATCTCGTCCTCGAAGGCCGAGAACTGCCCGTCTTCCGCCTCATACCGGTCGTTATAGTCCGCCTCGTCCTGTCCGCATGCTATTGCCCTGGACATGCCTGTCTCCCGGCTGGTGCTCACATAGATGATGGCCAGGTCATATCTGCCGTTATACTTCTGCAGCATGTAATCGATACCATTCGGGTCGAGAACCCAGATGTCGGACGTTTCTAACATCTCTACGGTTATAAAATAGCGGTATTTTCCGATCTTTGTGTAGGCAACCATGTTATCCTTGTCGGCAAGGAGCTGGTCAGCCTGCTCGTTCGTGATGAAGATATGATCCATCTTGATACCGGTCCGCCTGCAGACTGCCTTGACCAGCGTAGTTTTTCTGCTTGCCGCCCTCCCTACAACCAGAAGCAGTTTCTTTTTTCAGTGACATTTTTCTGCTTTTGTGCATTTGTTTTTTCTCCTCTCTGATTTCTTTTTTTTGATGCATAAAAAGTATGGAAACAGAGGAAGTTGGCAATGGGTTTTTTTCGTTTCCTGGACGTAAAAAAGACCCTATGTATGAACACAGGGCCTTGATAGAAAAATATAAGATTTTTGAGGATACCAGCTATCATTTACCTAATTTCTGAACTTCTCCAATGAAAGTTTCTTCGGACATATCAGCCTTAGCCGCTGCTTCCTGTACAGTATATTTGTCTTCCTTGACAGCTTCAGCAAGAATTTTGATCACTACAGTTTACCAAGCGCTTTTGCCTCCTTGATAAAATCCATTTCAGTCATATTGACTTTTGCCGCAGCTTCTTGTATAGTCAATGTGCCTTCTTTTACCATGTCCATCAAGATAATGACCATTCCTTCAATGCGGCTTTCATTCCTTAAATCTTCCATGATCGCGCACATAGCAACTCCTTTCTGGGTTTGCTTGAGATACCGCATTTTATCCGCAAGCTGTTCGAAATGCATTTGGTCAGCGTCTGCACACCGGAAGTCGTGCATCAACTTACCAATGTCAGAATCACCATCGTATTCTCCATTCACATACAAGATATATGTCCCATCCTCAAACGGTTCATTCAACGTTTCGTTGATGCGCCTGATCTTGCGCCCGTAACCCGCTTCATGTCCGCTTGTGTTTCGCATGATGTCAATATAAGATCCGGCTTTTCGATAATGATCCTTAAAATCATTTCTGCCAGCGGGATATCATCTTTCAGAAGCCCACGCATAAACGTGTCATCAATCGGACGAAACTTCTGAAGGCGCTGCAGATCTTCCTGATGCTGTCTTGCTTTTTTCTGTTCTGGTGTTTCCATCGGCATTGCCATTTATATTCCTTCCATATCATGCTGTGGCAGAAGAACTTCTATACCTATCTTACCATAATTTCCATCTGACGACAAGGAGCCATCTGATGGTTTTTAAGCATCTCTCCCGCTATGTATTGTCTGCGCATTGTTTTCATTCATTTTCATTCAGAAACCGTTCGCACTCTTCATCCGTCATAACGAACCCGAAATATGCGATCCTTGACTCGGTTGTTTCCCATAACCTATATTTCGTTGCTAAGGGCTGCACGACCCAGCTGTGCTGTCTCCAGCATCCGTCATCAGAAAGCGCATATCCTGTCGCAATTTGGCATTTGCCCCGGTTTACATCCCACATCCTTGCGCTGTTGAAATGGCACTGGGACGGGAGTCCTTTTTTGAACCTGATATGTTCGCCATACCAGAACTGGCCCCGTTCCATGATCGCATCATAATCCTTTTCATAGAAAGCCAAACAAGCCAGTTCACCGCCGAAAGATAAAAGGCGATCCTTTAACAGGAACATCTTTTTCATCTGTTCAAGGTCACGGGGGTTGTCCGCATCCGGCTCATTTTTGTACCACCATATATCATCCTTTTGCAGGTTGTTTTTCCATTCCTCACAGATCGGGTTCCATGACAGGGGCTTTCTCATCTGGGATGGTCTTGTGACCATTTTCATAATTTTTTCTCCTTTGGCTGCTGTCCTGTTATTTGTATCGTTTTGGAAGCCTGATGCTACGCTTATCATCCTTGCTGATGGCTACATATACCCTTCCAGATTGCCCATTCACATGGATAAAAGAAAGTGTCGGGCATGAAAGGACAGAACGCAGGCGTTCTAGGTCTGCGGCAGACGCAAGAGGCAAGAATGTATGTGACAGTTCTACCTGAAAGCCTTTGTCGCCAGGCCTGTTTGGCTTCTGAATCTTTTTAAACTCCCTCGCAACACGGCATGCTTCCCTCCAGATCATTCTATCATGTAGCACAGTTATATGGTCTTCCAGAACCCCTGGCTCCAGCTTGTTCCTTCTGCGTTTTTCTTCCAGCAGCAAAGCCGCCAAGACTTCCAGCCCATCCGGCTGCGATTCGAAACGTTTGAACTTGCCAAGTTTGGGATCGGGGTCGCCGTCAACATAAGGAACGGAGGGCATATCTTTTATCCCATGCTCGTAAACAAGCACGGTCTTTTGTGAGCTGACCGCTCCGCTTTTCACCCGCCCATAATGTTTTGCATAGTCCAGTTCATACAGATTACCTATGGCCCTCCCGTCCTGTATCCCGTGAAGTTCCACGGCATAGGCAAGGAAGTGGCCGCAGCCGGATTCTGCGTAATAACACCATATCTCGTGGCCGACTGTCCCCTTGATAAAAACGTCGCGCTCCCGCAGGCATTCCGTCCCTGTATCGCGTGACAGCCACAAAAGTGTCTTATCGTCTGTGTTACTGCTTCCTGCCCGTTCCAGGATTATTTTCCTATCACATTCGAGGTCTTCCTGGAAATAAGCGGTATTCTGTTTCATGATAGCTTCCAGGGAAGCCAGTATATCTATGTTTTCAAACTTCTTTCGTTTCATCATGTTCCTTTCTGGCTGTATTATGCCTTTTGGGGATATCAGTATAGGGTTAGGCAGGGGATGTTCACGGGGAACACCCTTCTGCCAGTTCATGTGCGTTTTAGCGCATCAGGAGAATGTTCCCGATATAATACCTCTCTCCTGGTTCCGCCATACGGATAAACTTGTCCATCGGAACCGCATACTTCTCATTTGTCAGATACACAGCATCATCATAAACGTCTTCAATCAGGCGTTCATATTCATCGATCTGTTCAGACGCAAACTTTTCAAGCGTCATGCCGCCCACTTTTTTCATAAACTGCTCATAACGGTCTGCAAATACGGCCTTCTTAGCCTCTTCGGTAAAGGACACATAATGGATACCCTTTTCTTCGCCAAAGATTGCTCCATACTTGGAAAATTTATCCTGGAATACCCTGGAGTATTCCTGCTCATCTCTATCCTCATACCATTCCGCGAATGCCTGCCCATCCCTGGTACCAATAAAATCATTCGCGTTCAATGCCCCAACGTCCTCCGGGTCATATGCTATTTCGATCAGATATCCTCTCATGATTTTTTTTTCACCTTTTTCTTTTTTAATTTGGTTGATATGTTTGGTTACATTCCTTACTGCCCGGTATAATACCGGATGCCTTCCTCCAGCATATCCGGTAACCGGGAATTGCAGCATCCGTATAGGCCGCAGCTGACAAACGGATGGACCTCCAGGAGCACGGTTTGGACAACGTCGTTCCTATCCTTGCTCACGGCGATGTCCATCGTGTAGGCCCCGGGCCTTTTGGGATCGTCAGAATATTCCCTGATCATCTTCCGGATCTTGTTGGCATTTGGGAACATGAGCGGCATCCCCAGGTACGGCTGGATCGAGATCACCCGGTCATGCAGTACAAAGATCCGGAACTCGGACAGGATGTTGATCCATTCCGAGACCAGATATTTCCCTTCCGGCAGTGTATTCCACCCCGGAATCGCTCCGTCATACAGGGCGGAGTTGAACACCTTCAGCTCGCTGATATTCTTGACAAAATACTTCTGCCTGCTTCGGAACGGAAGATTCCTTTTGTCGGTAAAATAGTACTTCCGCTTCAGGTATTCCGGTTTACGCAGGCATTCTGGGACCTCGATGGGTTCCATCTTTTTCCCGCAGTTTTTCCAGAGCCATCCCGCAACGAACGGGATATCGCCGACAGGGATATAGTCCCCACCAAACGTTTCCGCACTGTCCGTATGTTCGACTGTTGACAGCTGGAGTATTTCATCTTGGTGGATCAGCTGCTCCAGGACCGTCCAGTCTGCGTCCTGCGCATGGTTCTGCAGTACCCATTTTCTTCGTTTCATATTTTCTCCTTTCTCTTTGCCTTATTCTGTTTCAAAGAAAGTATGGATACTGCTTATGCGGATAACTGTATAAATAAGTGCCTTCGGCACATCAGCTCCCCCTGCCCCCTCAATCTTTGAGGGGGTATTGCTTTCCGTCCACATTTATTGCATAATAATCTCATGAACATCCTGCAAGAGATTTTTAAAGACAACTACGAAATAATTCAATATACGCTCCATCCCAGAGCTGTTGAAATGGACAACATCGAAAAGATGATAAACTGCGGCGATCCTTCTTTTGGAGGGGCCATGTATGCCTGTTCCCAATGCGGAAAAATGAAATTTGTCCCTTTCCGATGCAAAAGCCGCTTCTGCCCTACCTGTGGTGTCAAATACTGCAGGGAACGCTCCACCTCCATGTCCTTCAAGCTCCTGCGCTGCCACCACCGCCACTGCGTCTTCACCATTGATGAAGAACTAAGGCATTTCTTCCTGGAAGACCGCTCCCTCCTTGACTGCCTTTTCCAGGCTGTCCGCATTGTTGTCTCACACATGTTTTATAAAATCAATAAGTCCGAAAACTTTGTCCCTGGCTTTATCTGCGTCCTCCATACCTTTGGCCGGCCCCTGGAATGGAACCCCCACATCCACTGCCTCATCACAGAAGGCGGCTTCTCTGACAAAGGATTCTGGCGGGCTGTAAAACATTTCAACTATACTTACCTGCGCAGGGCTTTCCAGACGGTCCTGCTGTCTGAAATGGAAAAACGGATCGGACCCTCCTTTAAAAAGACCAAGGCTCTTATCTACCGCAAAGATAAGAACGGCTTTTATGTCTATGCAAAGCCCGCCCTTTCCAATACGGGTACCGTCATCAAATATATCAGCCGCTACCTGGGCCGCCCTGTCATTGCACTTTCCCGTATCGACTCCTATGACGGGGATAATGTCACTTTCCACTACAACAGACATGAGGACAATGTTTTTGTCCAAAAGACCATCCCGGCCATTGATTTCATAAAACTCCTCATCCAGCATATCCCGGAGCGGAATTTTAAAATGACCCGTTACTATGGGCTTTATGCACGGCACAGAGCCAATGACCCCTCCCCCGGATGCAGGGCTGTCCATCCTTCAAAACACGTTGTTTTCCGCAGCTTTAACAGATGGCGTGAAATGATTCTCCTTTCTTTCGGCTATGATCCGCTCCAATGCCCTGACTGCAAAAAGAAAATGACATTTCTTGAGCTGTATTTTAATCACGAAAGAGTTTCCCTGGATGAACTTTATGAAAGGACCATGGCTAAGGCAAAAGCCAGGATGAAAGCCAAATGCCGTTCCTCTTGATTTTTTCTCCTGTCTGTATCATACTGTACTTATCAACAGACAGGAGGCTTCAGCACATGGACGAACAATTCATCAGGGAACTCAGACAGAAATATATCCAAAATCCCCCGGAAGGCATGACTGCCCCGCTGGTTAAAAACATGACCGATGGTGACCTTCTGGACATGCACTATTTCCTTACCGAAGACGACGATCTGGACGATGCGTCAGAAGAAGGCTTTTACATCTTCTGACCTCATTGTCCGTTTTGTTGCGCCCGCCTTTTGGCGGTTTTTTATTACGTTTTCGTCGTTATTCGGAGAACTTTCCTATAATATAAAAAAGACGCCCTGCCTACCAGCAAGACGTCTTCGTATGGAATTTAAGAAATGTATTTTCAGCAATCGTAGATATTCATTATATTTGGGTGTTCCTCATCATAGTAATCATCACAATTCCACAACCATATTAGAGCCTGGCTGGCTTCTAAAGAGCCGTATTTTTCTGCAAGCTTTCGCGCTACTTCTTCCTTCGTATCAGCTATCACCAGCCCGCCGCTGCCTCCACAGGACGTGTATCTCCAGAATTGTGGTTTATTCTCCCTTTCTTCGGCCGTACCAGCAAAGAGTTTTCTGGCCTTGTTGCTGTAGTGGTATATCTGGTCCATCGGGTGCCAGAATGTGCTGTACACCAGACGCCCAAGTTCTTCATCGGGAATCTTGCTTTCCCATCCATTTTCTCCAAGGATTTTATCATCACCAAACGTCATGACGGCCTCCCCGTTGATCTGTACGAGCAGTGTTCCCTGGGTCGCAGAATGGCTAATGCGTTTGACCTCGATTGTCCATTTCCCGGCCGCTTTTGGCCTGCGGTCACGAACTGCCTGGATTACTTCATCCGGCAGGCTGCATTTCCTGACGCACCACTCGATCTCCGATGTCATCTGGTCGATGACGGCGACCTCCTGATCGCCCCAGTGCCAGTGTACTCCGTCCGCATAACTGTATCCGATCAGTTCTTTTCCTTTAATCTCCATATTGTTCTCCTTCCATGTTTTTCCCTCTTTTCTCCCGGCAGGAGCCTGTCGGGTTGTCCTTGTGATAAGTTTTTACAGCCCTTGTTCCTGGCTGTCGTGATAGTCTTCGATCTCTTCAAACATCAGCCCGAACTCATCCAGGAGGATATTGACCGCTACAGCAATAGCATCATCACATCCCTGACCATACTTATCCGTAGCATCGCATCCGCCAGCCTCATGGATCCGGTAAATGGCTTTCTTAATCCGGTTCACTGGCACAACGCCCTCAGGCAGCTCCGTATGGTCATCCATCCTGTCCGTTTCCGGCAATTCGGAGGCAAAAGGAAATACCGGATGCTTCCTCCGTTCTTCGCATTTTGCCAGCCATTCCTTGACATCCTTGGTACAGTACTTCTGCCCTGCAGTGAATGTGCCGTCAGAAAACAGGATCCCCCGGTTGTCATCCCCGATCAGCTTGATCCACAGTGTCTGTTCGGTCGCTGTGGGCATTATGCTGATCTGGTAAATATTCCGTTCGTCCTTACATGACGGGAAAGACAGCGCATGCGATCCGTATGGGTCGCTATAGTTTACGCACATCTGTCCGAAGATCCAGTCTGCAAGCGCATCCAGACTCTGGAACTTCTCCTTTCTTTCCCTCTGGTTATAGTCATTCCAGTATTCGATCATCCTTATGGTAATCATTTTTTCCTCCTTGTGTTGTGCAGGTTATGTCTGGCTGGGTTTCAACGGGACAGCATGATCATAAAACCGTGGAACGGATACAATCCATCCTCTGTTTCCTGATCCATGTCGTCCAAGATCCCAGCTACGTATTTCGCCAGTTCCTGATAATCATACTCAAGAACCTCCGCAAATTCTGCGGTAACGAAACCCATTGCGCTGCATTCATGCTCTGCTGCGAAAAATTCAACCGGGTAGACTTCCATCTCCCCTAGTTTCCGCATCATGCCGGATATATCCGCACCATCCAGCCCATGTTCGACTGGTTTTTCCATCAGGCAGGCACCAACGGCTGGGTGTTCCTTGGCGACAGTGATCTCCTCCAGTGTTTTTCCTTCGTGGAAACAGCTTAAGCATACGAACGGCCCAGTGGCGATTCCGCTCCTGCAGGCTTCCCTTGCATCCTCAACGTCTGGTTCCAGGAACCGGATCAGCTTTCCAGAGCCGTCCACGACCCATTCGACTGATGCCCTGTATCCGGACGCAAATTCTGTCCCATCACACTGCCTGCATACCCTGGTCGTTGTGGTAGTCCGCTTTGTCATTTTCCTTATCTCCTTTTTCTCTTTCCTATTTTCTGGTTTCTTCATCACGACTGTTGCGGTATAGGTATTCCCACCGTATTCCAGTGTCCAGGGGCCGTCATACGTTTCTCCCGGTTCCGAGCAGCATACTTCACTCCCATCTTTAAAGAGTACACTTTCCGTCCACGGCGTGTCATCCTGGGTACCGCACAGCTTCACATCCATCTCCATGCCGTCGGCAAAACGGGCTGTATGGACAAGCGTGTCATCCTCGCCCATCATGTCCTTTGACTGCATGGCTTTGTTGATGAATGTGAATTCTGATGCGCTGATAGTGACCGTTTCCTGATAATCCATATGTTTTCTTCCTCCTTCTCAATATACCTTTTCATCTTACGTAGGAAGTATGGGTACGGGCCATGCGCCGCTGAACCAAAAAAAGAAGGAACCGGCATTTCCCGGAACCTTCTTGCGGAGATTGTTTTTGTATATTCTGCGGCATGCGCTGGTCAGTCCAGCAGGCCGTGCTTGTAAAAGCTGTAGTGGTCGGATCCGCCGGCTATAATGTGATCGATCAACGGGATCCCCATCATGTTCCCGGCTTCTTTCAATACCCTGGTGATGTCGATGTCTACCTTCGATGGCGTGCAGTCGCCGGACGGATGGTTGTGGATGACCACAAAAGAACTCGCCCCGGCTAACAGGAGCCGCATGAACACTTCCCGTGGACGGAGAAAGGAAGAATTTCCCGTCCCGTGGGATACTTCGAAAACACCCAATACCTTCCCTTTACAGGCAAGTGCGGCCATGTAGACGTATTCTTCAGCAAGCTGATTCAGCTTATATAAGTCGTTGAACATCTGGCAGATCTTCGCAGCCGTATCCAGCGCATAATTCACGGCGGATTCCTTCACCAGCATATACTGCTGCTGTTCGATCATAAGCCCGTATTTTGTGATCCTCATATGCTTTTCCTCCTCGTTTTCTAGTATGACCCACACCAATTACCATTATGTTTCGCGCAGGATAAATTTTCATCCTGCAAGGCGGAGGAGGGAGGCGATGCGGTGGCATCGTTGACCGACGACAACGAAGCAGGGGGAAATTTAGACAAGCGAAACATATGGTTAATTGGTGTGGGTCATACTAGTTCTTACGGCGTCCTGTTTTATTCCAGGTCATCTTCTTTGACCAGGACACTGTTGCCATCATACAGTTCCACAAGATATGTCCTATTGCCGAGATATCCCGTGATCCGACCACTGTGCTCAATCCCCATATAAGGGGAGCCATCCGGATTTTCTTCCGGCAGTTCCCAGACATATACTTCTGTACCGATAGTGTACTCTGTGTCCAGATCAGTTTTGTTTTTTATACTTTCCATTTTTTGACCGTCCTCTCATTTGAATATAACTT
>Ga0137297_10472_pt1 | contig 30094 bp, 27 predicted proteins | sample RamsorincwithD2O_FD_97191 | JGI IMG/M metagenome (GOLD analysis project Ga0137297, IMG submission 97191) | Mouse cecal microbial communities from Vienna, Austria - Mucin amended with D2O | ecosystem: Host-associated > Mammals > Digestive system > Large intestine > Cecum | place: Austria: Vienna...
CACGAGTCCGATCACAGCTCCCACCGCATACGCCAATTTTGTGCCGGGATCAAAATACGATGTCACCATCTGGGTAGCCTCCGTGATACCGGCAGAGCCGTTACCCTGGCCCATTGCCGCACTTGCCGCCGCAACGGCGGCAAGCATCATAATCAATCTTTTCTTTTTCATTAATTCCGTGATTTTTAAATGAATAAAAAAGCCACGGACCGCCCCTTTTCACTATCCCCACAAGGCAGCCCGCAGCCGCTTTATGGTTTACTGGTTCAGGGGGTAAGTTCCGGCGGGGAATCAGCCGGAGTCATAATATGCCATTCGCATCGTTACTTGGTTTAGTGGTGAAACATGGGTGTTAATGCTCTCTTAAAAAGGGGATGCAAATCATCCCGAATCGTAATAGCCTTTTGTCATAGCCATTCTGTTTTATAAGTAAGTTACTTCAAGAAATTGTCTCTTCCTGGTGGGAATGTCCTCTTATCAGGCGGGAACATCAATTTGTCATCCCGAATCGAAATAAGTCATATACATGCTTTGTTGGTTTATTCAGTCATTCATGCCATAGCGAATCTCTCTCTTTACAGTGATACGGGCTATCAACCCGTATCAAAATAACCTCTTACCATCGTTACCTCCTTCTTTAATCGGTTAATTACTGTCCGGAACAGCCTTATTCAAATGTTCGGCTTCATCCAGAAATTTACTGATACGGCTGTCGCTGCCATTGATACTTTCCAGTATCGAGCGCTCAATCTGCGTATCCTTGATATGATGGATAGCCTTCAAAAGGGCCAGCCGTTTGTCCGTAGGAATATCCTTGCCGTTGCACAAGTCGATGATCAGGTCAATCTCTTCCGGCCCGATACCGGCTGTGCCATCCGGATAACCGTCACGGGCACAGTTCAAATCTTCCAGTTCCTCATTCAGTTCGTCCGTATCCACGTCGTCACTGTTTCCAGTCCGTCCTTCATCATCCTCAAACCTGCCGGAACTGTCGGCCTCAGAAGCCCGCCACTCTTCCACACGCTTGTCCCGGAACAGTTCCGGGATGCGCTCCGGCGGCACTTGTGCTGCCTGTTGTGACACTGTTTCCTCGTTTCTGCCAGCAAATGTAGAGGCATTTTCCTTACCCGCAATAGCCCCGGAATCGGTGGCGTTTATTGGCGGATGTTGGCGTGTACCGTAGCTTTTTGTAACGACAAGGCTGTCCGTTTCAGGCCGTTTTTGAGGTGAATTTTCCATATTCCCGCCTTCCGCCTTCTCTTTATCCTTCATTTCCTGCTTTTCTTTATTCCTCACTTCTGTTTTCACAGCCGGCATGTCCCTCTTTTCAGCTGCCAGCACTGCCGGACTCTCTTTCTTTTCTGTTTTTCCTTTCGTGCGTTTGCGTCCCTTCTTCTGGTCCTCTTTCACCGGGTCGAACCATCCGGCAGCACCCCGCAGAGCTTTTGCCATGCGGCGGCGTGCCTTCCCGAAGCATATCTCGCCAAGCTGTCCCCTGAACAGGAACTTGTCCATGAACAGATAGGCGAACAGCAGCCAGAACAGAACGATCCCGGCTTCATAGTAACCTGATTGTATATCCATAACCTAAAATATTTTGTTATAACTCTTTTGAAGGTAGGTCTTCACCTCTTCCGAATGTTTCTCGAAATGTTCCTTCAACACATTATCTATATAGTTGCCGACCGTCAGCTGCCGTTTTCCCGCAATCCCGACAATAACCGATATTTTCTGGTGCAGTTCCTTGTCGATATACACTCCCTGCCTGCCTTCGCATTTATAGGGGGTAAGGAATCTGCGGATAAAGTCGGCCAGTGCCGTGCGTATCGTTTTCGGTGACGGTTTTACCGCAATCACTTCCGGACAGTCGGTATCATCCACATCAGGAACACACCTTACAGTTTCATTCACGTTGTTATCCGCTTTTCCCTTCTCACCGGATAAAGCGGTTTCTCTATTTTCGTCGCTCTCTCCGGTCACAGAAGGTGACGGAGATAAAGGAGGTTCCGAAGGAACACCCGCCATCAGGCTTCGCAGATACGCTTCATCCACCGGATTTTGTCCGCTTGTTTTCTTCGCCATGACTATTCGGTTTTAAGTATAGATATGATTTCATCCATGAACGTATCGAAGCCGCACTCTTTGGTGAATGCCGCATCGGGAGCGAACAGCGTACTCCGGTAAACGGGGCCGCCCGTAGCGGACAAGTCTCTGGTGAAGTTACTGCGCACGGGAATGCGTGTTTGGAGACAGTCCAGCCCCAACAGGGAGAATCCTTGCTGATAGATGTCATACAAGGCCGTGCGTTCCCTTCGGTCCACCATGTTCCAAAACAGGCACAGCCTTTTCAGGGAGGATACGCCGGTTTTTATCAGCCGGTCATTAATGGTGGTTGCAAAGTTCAGTGTGCTTTCCAGCACCAGGCGGTCTGCCTTTATAGGCACGAACAGATAATCGAGCGCACTGATTGCGGCGATAACCCCGTCGCTGCCCATTGTGCCGGGCAGGTCGAATAGTACAACATCATAAAGAGTATCCGCTTTTTCCTCAAATGCCCTTCAGTCCGCCATGCCGTTGGCCGGAGTGCTTCCGATGACCGGGTAGGCCTTTTTCTTCAACCGTCCGGCCTGCTCCACCAAGAGGTTCTGATAAACGGGTGTGGTCTTTACCACTTCCATATCCCGTTTTTTCTGTTTCATAATCGAATGTTGCGGATAGTCACAATCCACCACCGCTACGTTTAGTCCTTTCACATAATGCAGTCATGATGCCGCATAAATGGTAAATGTTGATTTACCCACGCCGCCCTTCTGGGTAGCGAATGAAACGAATACTGTGTTCTTTTCCTTTTCCATTGTTACAAATTTAAGTAAGTGAATAATCGGATTTATTGATTTCCGGACGGATAGCCGCTTATCCATGCGGCTGTCTGTCCGGTTACTTGTTTCATAGCCTGCTTATACAGTTATCTACATAGCTGTTTAGCTATCCGGCTATCTGCGCATATAGCTGTTTGATGATGTAGCTATAAAACTATTCATCTATGCAGCTATCAGTCTATTCATCTGAATAGCTAAATAGCTAAGTACATATTCAGGTGCTTATATATTCGGATACCTGTTTATTCGTCCATACATTAATATATGTGTATAACTACATATCTGAATAGATACCGGTCTGAATATCTGTTTATCCATTCAGACTGCTATCCATATAGTTATTCAGATAGTGATCCGAATACCAGACTGTTTATCCGTTCAAATGGATAATCGAATAGCTATCCGGCTACAAATAAACCTCAAAAAGAGCATCTGTGTAGTATCCCCCGTTTCAAAGTCATTTATTGGCGGCTGTTGGCGGGAACCGCCATAATGCACGGACAGAAAAAACTCTCTACCTTTGTCGCCGGGAGAGCGCAGTTCGTTCTCGGCAGAGAACGTAGGACAATCCTTCAGACCTATAATCCGGCCCAGCCGGATTTTAATATGCGTTAGCATATAGCGAGGTGTACTTTCAGCGGTTGAAAATATTTCCATCCGCTGAAAGTCTCGCCCGAAAGGTGTTTCGGGGGCAAAGGTTCTCCCAAGTCGAACCTTTTAAAATTTTCATGTTATGAAAGATGAAACAAGAATCCGTAGCGCCGCAGGGCGCAAGGTGCTGGCAGACCCGCGCACGCACCGCTATTATCTCTGTCTCAATGACAGTGAGAACGAGAAGTTTCTCACGATGTTTGAACAATCCGGCATGAAGAACAAGGCCGAATTTATCTTTGCCCGCATCTTCGGCTGAGAGTTCAAGGTAGTGAAGATTGATAAGGAAGCGCAGGAATATTATGCCCAGCTAACCGCTTTCTATCAGCAGTTCCGCCGTATCGGAAACAACTACAACCAGTGTGTAAAGACCATCCATACCATTTACGGGGAGAAGAAATCGCTTGCCTTCCTTTATAAACTGGCCGAAGAAACCCGCAAACTGGAGGAACTCTGCAAACAGATTATCGAACTGACAAAGCGGTACGAAAAGGAGTATCTCACTAAAAAGGAATAACATCATGGTGCCGAATATCACATCGGGCAGTTCATTCTATGGAGTGATTGCCTATAATAAGATAAAGGTGGATGACGGTACGGCAAAGGTATTGTGACATCCTAAAATAGCGGCGGATACTTCCGGCAATGTACCGATTGAACACTGTGTACAGGCTTTTGAACCTTACATCGCACTCAACTCGCACGTCCGGAAACCGGTTGTTCACATCTCATTGAATCCTTCCCCGAAAGACATTCTTTCAGAAGAGCAGATGACCGTACTGGCGCAGGAGTTCATGGAAAAGTTCGGTTACGGGAACCAGCCCTATATTGTCTGGTTGCACGAAGACATAGACCGCAAACACATGCACATCGTTTCGGTACGTATCAACGGGCAGGGTGAAAAGATAGACCACAATCGGGAGGCTATCCGGGCACAGAACATCTGCCGTGAAATGGAAGTAAAGTACGGGCTTCATCCCACATTCGGAGAACACGGTGAGCGGGAGCTTTCGAGTCTGCAAAAAGTGGATTATCCGAAAGGAGACGTGAAAGCACAGGTAAAGCATACCGCCCGAACCTTGCTGGAATGTTACAACTGTCACTCGCTTGCCGAATATGGCACTCTTCTGAACCTGTATAACGTAACCGTTTATGAAGTCAGGGGAAGTGTGGACGGGAAGGAATACCACGGTATTATGTACGGAGCTTTGAATGATAACGGACAGCAGGTGGGAACACCTTTCAAGTCCAGCAAGTTCGGTAAGGCATTCGGTTATGAAGCACTGCAAAAGAAGTTTGCCGCTTCTACAGAAAAGGTGAAAAGGAACAGCCTTGCCGAAAGGACAAGACAGGAAGTCATTAAAGCCATGCAGGACATCGGCACGAAAGAGGATTTCGCCCGCAGGCTGAAAGAGGCGGATATAGAGACGGTTTACCGTATCAATCCCGAAGGACGTCTGTACGGCATCACTTTCATAGACCATACCAGCCGGACAGTGCTTAACGGCTCGCGTCTGGGCAAGGCCTTTTCGGCCAATGTGTTCAACGAATTGTTCAACAATCCGGATGCGGACCGTACAAGGCTGATACCACCGTCGGAGCAGGATACACCCCGGCAGGAACAAGATACGGAAGAAAGACTGGAAAGGAAGGAATACCGGCAACAGGAAAATCAAGGCTATCAGAGTGAACCGTCCGGCAGTCTGATTGATACGTCCGCACTCGGTGCCATTGACATTTTCTCCGTACTCATGGAGGAAGACCATACGCACGAGTACACCGATCCGGCCTTCCGCTTCGGACACAGGAAAAAGAAGAAGCGCAGGCGCAAATTATAATATAATAAAGGTATAGAACAAAAAGTCGAATTTTAACAGTTACAATTATGCAGAATGAAGATGATTTAAGAGGTCTTGCCAAAGTCACGGACTTTATGCGGGCCATCAGTTTTCTATTTTTGGCGATACACATCTATTGGTTTTGTTACGGCTGGCTACACGAAATGGGCTGGACGCTTGATATTGTGGACAGGATACTGTCCAATTTCCAGCGTACCACCGGACTGTTCTCGTCCCTTCTTTACACCAAACTGTTTTGTGTCCTCTTCCTCGGTCTGTCCTGCATGGGCAACCAGGGGGTAAAGAAGCATGAAATCACATGAAGGAAAATAATTATTGCGGCCATAGCGGGTGCCATACTCTTTTTCCTGAACTGGTGGTTACTGTCCATTGACGCATCATCCGGTGTATGCGCCATACTTTATACCACGACATTGGTCGGCGGTTTCTTCTGCCTGTTGGCATCCGGTTTATGGATTAGCCGTCTGTTGAAAAACAATTTACTGGAGGATGTTTTCAATACCGAGAATGAATCGTTCATGCAGGAAACCCGCCTTATGGAAAACGAGTATTCCATTAATCTGCCGACCAAATTCTGGTACGGGAGAAAGGAATGGAAAGGCTGGATAAACGTAGTGAATCCTTTTCGGGCCAGCATGATTTTAGGTACACCGGGTAGCGGAAAATCGTATGCCGTAGTCAATAATTACATAAAGCAGGCAATAGAGAAGTCCTATGCTCTTTATATATACGACTTTAAATTTGATGACCTGTCGGTTATTGCCTATAACCACCTGATTAAGTACAGACACCGCTATAAGATACCGCCCAAGTTCTACGTGATAAATTTCGATAACCCACGCAAGAGCCATCGCTGTAACCCGCTGGCACCGGAACTGATGACGGATATTTCAGACGCTTACGAGTCGTCGTACACCATAATGCTTAACCTCAATAAGTCGTGGGTGCAGAAGCAGGGGGACTTCTTTGTGGAATCCCCGATTGTCCTGTTTACGGCGATAATATGGTTTTTGAAAATCTATGAAGGCGGCAGGTTTTGTACATTCCCCCATGCGATAGAACTACTAAACAAAAGGTACGAGGATGTATTCACCATTCTGACAAGCTATCCCGAACTTGAGAACTATCTGAGTCCGTTCATTGATGCATGGAAAGGTGGAGCGAGCGAGCAGCTCCAGGGCCAGATTGCAAGTGCTAAAATCCCGTTATCCAGACTGATAAGTCCGCAACTCTACTGGGTAATGTCCGGCAGTGACTTTACGCTGGATATTAATAATCCCAAAGAACCGAAAGTGTTATGTGTGGGCAACAATCCCGACAGAATTTCAATCTATGGGGCAGCATTGGGGCTTTATAATTCGAGAATCGTTAAACTGATAAATAAGAAGAGGCAACTCAAAAGTTGTGTGATTATTGACGAGTTACCCACGATTTTCTTTAAAGGTTTGGACAATCTGATTGCCACGGCACGAAGTAACAAAGTGGCGGTTGTGTTAGGTTTTCAGGACTTCAGCCAGTTAAAACGTGACTATGGTGACAAGGAGGCCGCCGTCATCATGTCAACTGTGGGCAATGTATTCAGCGGCCAGGTGGTGGGGGAAACGGCCAAAACATTGTCGGAAAGATTCGGGAAAATCCTGCAAAAGCGGGAGTCTATGAGTATCAACCGTAACGATACTTCCACTTCCATCAGCACACAACTGGATAGCCTGATACCTGCCAGTAAAATCAGTACACTCTCGCAGGGTATGTTTGTCGGTGCCGTAGCAGACAACTTCGGAGAGACAATCGAACAGAAGATTTTCCATGCGCAGATAGTAGTGGATAATGATGCGGTACAGAAAGAGACAGCCGCCTATCAGCCCATTCCTGAAATCAGCAGCTTTTTGGACGAGAACGGCAATGATACGATGGAGCAGCAGATACAGGCCAACTACCGGCAAATCAAGCAGGATATTGTCGAATTAGTGGAGAACGAATTGCTCCGCATAGAGAATGACCCGGAACTCAAACATCTGTTAGGGGAAAATTAAAATCATCGCTTATATCAGAATAAGAGCATGATAATTGGGGAGTTAACCAACTCATGCTCTTATTTATTTTCTAATACTGTTTTACCCTTTCTTTCCAATATATATCTTATTTTCAGTTTTAAATAAAATTATATAGTCAAAATTGAATTATTTATTTCTTCCAAATTTTAATTAGTTCTTTATTCAATTCTTTGTCAGGTGTAAAATCTTTAATGAAGTCTACATCAAGATATGAATTCTTGATGCGTTTCACAATTGCCTTACGTAATTTTTTACATCTATCCCAATCAAGCCATATGGGTAGTTCTTCTGTATATGGTGAAATATATTTCCAAATATCATAATCTAATCGCCCTTCTGAAGCTGCTTTGTGAAGTGGATAAAAGGCTATACGCATAAATTCTATGGCGTGATTATCAAAAGGCCAATTAAATGATAGTAAATATAAATAGGCATAGTATTCAATAGGCATTGATTTTATTGAGAGTTTACTAAAAGCTATCCAGCGTCCACTACCTTTAGATTGTACTTGCACAGAGATTGGTAAAATAGACTTCATAATAAGTAAACCGACATTGGGTGTCAATACATTCATCGTTTCCATCCAGGTTAGTATTTTTGAGCTTTCCTGTTGGCATAGCTTTTCAATAGATTTTGGAACTACATGTTCGGCTGAGTTATTTAGATAGTCAAGTACATAATAAACAGCATTTTTATCCTTCTGAAAAATAAGATTACTCAAGTCTGCATACACTCTGATTTGCGTATTAAGAATCTTAAAGAGCAATTCTTTCCATTTTATAAATACACTTGATGCATGTGAAGTGAGAATAATACGAAGTATATCTTCTATTTGATTATATGAATATGTAATCCAACTACCCTGATTTAGCAATTCAGGACAAGCTGAAGCTAACGATTGGAATAATGACCAATCATTATCCGCTATAACATTGAGGTCTGATATTGTGAGATACTCATTACTTTTTGCAAGAATACTTTCACCCCAATCATTAAGGTGGGATGCTTGACAAAGTTTCTGAAGCAATTGATAATATAATTGGCGATTATCACTGTGTGCTATTTCATCAAATCTTTGCCAAAAATTAATGTAATGTACTGAAAAGGCATCAATGAATTCACTTACACACATATAGTATAAAAATTCATATTCAGGTACAAATTTATCAGTCATTCGTTTTTGAAGAAAACGCTCTTTCAAAAGTTTTCCATCTTCACGATGTGGGAATAGGGTCGCAAGTTCTGCAATAATGAGTTGTATTGCTTTTCGTTTTTCTTCGTAAGCTTCGTAATTCTTATTAATAAGTTCTACTAAAATTAAGAATCCATTGAGATGTTGACTGTCGGAGCCTATATCATCTGCAAATGTATGGAGAAGACGACTTAACTGAAGTTCCTCTAATACAATATCTTGAGTAGCCAATTTAATCCATGATGGAATGGCGTTAAGTTCAGATTCATCGTAAACAATAATTGATTTAACAATATCATGTTGGGTATTGATAAATTGCAAAAAGAATGGTTTGCTATATAATGTCCTAAGTCCTGAACTACCTGAGCAAAATGATAATTGACAAAGTATCTGATACGGAAAATAATTCATCAACAGTAAACAAAAATATTGATAAAATAGTGATTTGTGTTCTATTCTGAACACCTGCGGATGCCGATTAATAAGTTCATTATATATAATTGGCAATGATGGAATAATAAGATTATTGTTAAACAATGAACTCTCATATTCTAAAGTAGACTCAACCTGAAGAGGTGTAGCATAAAACTCATAATTTCCGTTCTGTGGACGTACAAACATATCTATAAAAACTCGATAATCAGCTATTTGTGACAACTGATGAAATGAAATCAAAAGGCTGTGAGTCCAAACGCATCCAGGACGTTTCATTTCATTAGCATACCATGTCTTGGAAATTACATAGTATTCACTATTTTTGAGTGGATATATAGTAATATAGTCGGCTTCATCTTGCGGATTGACATACTCTGACCAATCGCTTAATGTTGCCATGCAATCCATATCCTCACTTGAGGGTAGTACAATAGAACTTTGGATCAAATTATGACCTTGGTTGTATCCATGCAACATTTGATGAATTTGTATTTTCATTTTTACTGAGTTATTAAAAAATCAAATGGTTCTGTAATGTCATAAGACTTATTATCAGTATAAACATAAGCCCGTTGCTTAAGTTCCGTAAGTCGTTGATATTCGTCAAATTTTTCGTCTTTATACTCTAATCCTTGAGCACTGACACCGTAATATTTTACATTAGTGAAATGATGCTGAATAAAGTTATAAAGAAACGGACGGTTAGAGTTAACCCATGATTCAATAGGAAGGTTTGTATTCACCTTATCCCATGCAGAAATACAAATAGCTAAAGGTATATTACTATCTACTTGAGTATGAAGATATTTAAGCAACATAATATTTTGTGTCCACTCAGAAATATCTTCAATTTGCATAGTCGTGGATTCAATTCGGGCAAATTCTGTTTGAACGGATTCTATAGATTCTGATGTTTGGGGGATTTCATCTTGCAATATATCCTCTTTTGCATATTTAATGAAATATAGAATACAATCTGTTTCCCCACACCATTGAGCCGCCTTATCCATCACATTATTAGAAAGTATGCGTTGAAAAACTTCACCTTTGAAATCTGGAATGTGAAGTTCAAGGGCATTTCCCGTAGTTTCAGAATGAAGTTTTAAATGAATTTCTTGCGGTTCTATATTTACAGTCCGGCTAACGACGGTTTGTTCTAACCAACTTTTCTTCAGAGCATCCAAGTAAGTGGTATCAGAAGGATATTCTTTACAAGTAAGCTTATGGCCTGTGCCACCATCTTTCTCTATAGCCCAAAAAGCTCCGATATAAGTAGATTTTCCTGCATTAGGAAGACCTACGATAAGACATTTCTTTGTATTTTCCATCATGCTTTATTATTTTTAATTGATGTTTTAACCCAATCTAAAGCTGAATCTACTTTTTTTAAATCAAGTGGTTGTATAAGCATGCAGAACAACTTCTCAAGTTCTACATTACCATCAAGATTTTTAGAGTTGATACAGTGTTGTGGGATATCCCTTACTTCAAACATATCCTCAATTAGCTCAACAACCTCTTGCTTATGTTCTTTGAATTTTTGATTTTCAATATCTACAACTTTATCGTATTTATTAAAAATAATATATTTTGTTGCGAATAATGGTAACATGTCTTTCTCTTTAAGTCTACGAAGAAGAGTTTTGAGTTCATCTTTCATGTTTGAATACGAACGTCCAACCAATTCTTCTGCATTAATAAAGAGTAAAATGCGATCAGCATATTTGATCGTTTTATCTTTAAGAAGTTCTTCATCCTTGGATATATAGTCACGATAGCGTTCTCCGGCTCTATCAGATAACACAATGAGACGTTTTTCATTAGTCGTTTCATGTTCCATATGAAGAGTAAGAAATGGATTTTCAGAACGAAGGGTACGATTAGTATTTGAACGACCATCTTTACTACATTTACGTAGAAAAACCCTCCGCTCAAAGCCTGCAAAGGTGTCGGAATTGACAAACTTATAATCAGCCATTTTACCACTGACTCTAAGCAAATGATATAATGAACCAACAAATGTGGTCTTGCCCAAATCATTAAGTCCAAATAGGACTATAAGTTCAGGTTTTTGATTAGTGATAATATTATTAATATTTACCTCATTTAGAGCGTCAGTATAAAATGTAGTTTCCTTCATCGTTACCAACTGTTCAATAATATTTTCTTTTGTAGGACTTTTTGCTTCTTTAGGGCTATCTAAAAGAAGTTCATTTGTATCTTGATTATCCATATTAATCTTTTATTAATTCCTCAAGGAAAAGTTCGTAATACATATAAATTGCAAATTCAAGGTCTGATAATGATAATTCACCTATCTCATTAGTCAAATCGGAGTCTTTAATGTAATTTAGAAGAAGTGATGACTTTGAATCAGACTCATAGCTAATATACCATTCAGAGTCTTTCAATTTTGGTTTAATATTCTTCATTTTTGCATTTTTACGACTTGAAGGAAGAATATTCATAAGTGTTTTCACAGGATTAGAATCAACGTACTTCCATTGGGGCTCAACGGCAAGCATGTTCGCAGCATAATATGCCAAAACAAATGGGTCTTCAATACCTTTGGATTTTATATCACAGATTAACTCTTGATACTTCAACATTGCTGCTTGTTGCGCTAACTGTTTTATTTCACTAAAATTATTTTCATCAAGTGTTACATCCATATCTTCGAAACTGTCATATTCAAATATATCTGGAACTATTTGTGTATCAGAACACTCTTCTATATGATTCTCGTTTTTTCTATATGAATCAGAAAATGGATACATCGGCGTTATAAATGCTGGTGCAGGAAGCTTATTGTATGAATTTTTGCGAATAACCATCATATTACGTACTATTAATGAATATATCATTTTATCTGTATCATCATACTCTTTATCTGTATCTATAATCAAAATATACACTACATATTCAGATAAGATTTTATAAACAGCAGAAGGCAACTTTATATTCTCATTAAACTGCTCTCGATATTGTTTTATGATATATGAACGTAAAGTAGTATTTTGTGTTCCACATATAAAAGCAGAAACGCAGTCTTCTACTTTATGGCGATCGGCAGTTTTTGCATAACTCTTACCAAGAGACGCAAGTTTTGATGTCAAATCCTTTTGGAAAGGAATGACTAATACGCTATTAAGCATTTTTTCTAACACAGCATCCATATTACTTGTTTAATTCGTTTAACAATTGTTGGTAAAGACCTTTTTCTTTGACTGCTTTTAAAAATATAAGGCAATTAGCACGATCTGATCTTTTGTCATCATAAGTTTCCGGCAAGAGTTTCTCAATAATTTCTCTTTGATTGTCACTATTGATGAACATGTAATTGATTTCATTAATTGGTATCATAATATCTTCTATTGCTATTGGATCTTTTTTTGCTTCTTCTTGTGCAATTTCTGACCAATTATCGGGAGAAGCTAAAGATACAGACATTGTTTTAGATTCTTCTACATATTTAATGAAATAAGCCCCGTCCCATTTACGAGATTCAAGTTTTACTGTCATAATAGTGTTTTCCACGCTAAGTTCTATAACATTATAAACAGGAGGACAATCCATTATATCTACCTCTTGTTCAGGCTGAAATGCTCCAGAAAATATTTTAATAGTTTTGTCATTTTGGGAACTCTGGATATGCATATGACCAAAAAATTGTAATTTAAAACGGTCATCAAATATCTTACAAACATGATTTTCATCTATGAGCCAATCCAAAGGATGATGTATCATCGAAATATTTATCTCATTAGAGTACGCTTGAATATTATAAGCAGCTCTGGGAAGGAATGTGAGATGATTATCCTCTTTTAAATCTTTTTTTGCTCTTTCTTTGCCATCACATGTAAGAGTACTATTTAAACCATACAAATTAACTTTATAATCACCTTCTTTACCTAAGCTAAATTTCCAATAATAATTCTTATTGTCGAAACAAAGCTCATCCATATCATCAATCATAATAGTTTCACTCACTTCATCAATAAAATATGGTTGTGCAAACTCATTATAGGCAGATAAAGGAGCATAAAGTATTTTTAACGTATTAGGCTCTGTATGCTTTATTTTCTGTAGGAATTTATTATTATTTTTTTTATCCAACAATACAGGTCTTAACAGATTACGTGTTGCTTCATAGCTTTTTCTGTTAATATCATGATTTCCTGGAACTACAAAAACATTAGGCCTTTTCCCATTTACTTCAAGAACATTACTTACTGCATCTATAAATTCTCTCGCTTTGTTAAATTCCTCTTTTTGGCCTTTACAAGCAATGTCCCCACAAATTAAAACATGGTCAATAGGTCCAAATTGTTGTTTTACGTTCTCCAAATCTTCAATAAAACGTATACGCATTTGCGCATAATCATCTTCAGTTTCTTCGCAAAAGAGGAAATGTATGTCGGAAAATTGTAAAAATCGTATCATATCTTTAAATTCTTTATGAGTCCATATGAAAGAACTTTATCAGCATTCCATATTTTTCCTGCCTTCATATACTTAGTCGCCATTTTTTTCTTTACTATAAGTATTTCAGGAATATGCATTTTTTCTCTTATACAAAGAGAATGAGATTTATTGATATGTGAAAATTTGTTTTCAGAAAATGTAGCTCATGTTTTCGAATCAAATAGTAACTATTGAACAAGATATTACTTTTGGACAAATCCCGCCAAATCCCGCCATTCATTTCCACTATCCCCAGAACTGTAATAACCTATCAATTAAACCTCTACATTCGCACCGACGGGCTAAGGTTTACCCGATATTGATTAATTATTGTATCACTTAAATTATTAATTTTATGGCTAAGAAAAAACAAGAGCAACAAGAGCAGAGTCAGGACGAGCATGTAATGGCAGTCCTTGACAAGAGAACGAACAAGACCGCAGTCATCTCCAAGATGAACGAACAGGACGGCAGCATCGAAGTCGTACCGCCGGACAAAAAGAACAGCAACAGTTTTCTCAAACTGGACCGTACCACACCTCTGGAACTGTTTTTCACGAACTTCAAGAACCAGTACGAAAATCCCACAAGTTTCAGTTTCTTCCTTGTACCACTTGCCGTTTTGGACAAGACACTGAACGCGGTCATCCAGATTCGGAAGGGGGAAGACCCCGGACCGGACGGCAAGAAACTGGTAGAAAACAGCGAACTCAACGACGAGGGACGTATCGCCAAACTGGCCCGGCGGTATAAATTTGATGAGCACCAGCTGCCATGGAAAGATCTGAACGCACTCGGTCTTGACAAGGAGACTCTGTTCAACAACCATTGCATGGGAGAACTTCTCAAAGGAAGAATCACTTCCACCGCACTGCCCATCAGCAAGGATATAAACGGAGAAAAGAAAGATTTGGGCGAGGCCTGTTTCATGTGTGTGAAAGGTGCGGACGGCAAAGTGGAACTCAAGACACTCACCCGCCTGGACAAGCCCCAATATGATTTGCCGGTCTATAAAGGCGTATTCACGGATGAAGAGAAGGACAAACTGGCCGAAACGGGTACGTTGGGAGGAATCAAGGAAATGAAGGACACGCTTACCGGAAATGTATGCAAATGCTATGTCAGTTTCCACGAGTCCACCAACCGCATCATCACCATGCCCGTGGATGCCATCAAAATCCCGGACTACATTTATGGGAAGAGACTGGACGACAAGCAGAAGCAGATACTCGCTTCGGGCGGCGAAGTCCCAATCAATGACATACAGCGCAAGAACGACACCATGCTTTCCGGTGTGGCCTATGTCGATCCGACCATAAGGGACATCGCATTCAAACAGTCCGACAAGCAGCTGAAGGTCAGCGATACGATTTTAGGAGCCAAGATAACTCCCGAACAGAAAAAGATACTGGAGAATCACGGAATGGTATTCATCGAGAACATGCGCAATCCCAAGACCAGACAGCTGTTCTCGGATGATGTGCGTTTCAGCAACAAGAGCAACAACCTGCTCATAGGACGCAATGCCCGTGAATACAAGCCGGCGGTTGAAAACCCCAAAAACGACAGGAAACAAGAAACAAAGCAGACGGCCCACCATGTCGTATCTCCCAGACCGCAGGCCAGAAAGAACAGCCTCTCGTTCTCGTAATCCGGCAGCAGGCGGAACGTTTACCGAATCCATATACCCGGTTTCCTCTCAGGTTACCGGGTATGTCACAAATTATTTCCCCATTCAAAATCCAATGACAACAGATGATGATTACACAACATGACAACAACGGAGAACTGTCCTGCTTCAAGTCAGCTCTCCTTTTTTATTTGAGAGAAAGCCATCCGCACATGGCCGATGACAAGGCATTCATCCGGGAGCGTGCGGACAGTGCCGCAGAGGCTTACGAACATGCCATACGTGACGGTCTATCCGTCAGGCAGGCTTTGGAACTGGCTGACGCCGTTCTCTATCAGGACTTGCGCTTTTCCCGGTTCGATACGGTTTTCGAGGTCGTATCGGAGTGGTTTCCCGAAGTACGGCCCGAAAGACGGACGGATTTCTGCCTGAAGGTATTGTCGCCCGCAGAGGCGGTATTCAGCAAATATCCCATAGACGACAGGTTTGAATCATCCCCGGCCTGTCATACACTTACCGTTGAACTTACAGGTTTCATACAATCTTATATAGAACAATATGGCGTATAACAGACGACAACATCTGGCGGACAACATAGCCGCACTTGAACTGATATTCATGCGTCCGGAGTTCTGTCTTACGGAACAGGGACGCAAGGTCTTGAACGGTTATTCGGGTTTCGGAGGACTGAAGTGCATCCTGAATCCGGCGGAGAAAGATACGGACATAGAAAAATGAAGGTCGGACAAAGAACTGTTTCCCCAGGTCCGGCTGCTGCATGAACTTCTGCGTGAGTATTCCAAAGACGAGAAAGAATACAAGTCATACGTCCAAAGTCTTAAGAATTCCGTCCTTACAGCCTTTTACACACCTGAACCGGTGGTAACGGCCATGCAGGAAGCCCTGCTGGTACCGGAAATCCGCCCGGAACGTTTTCTTGACCCTTCCGCCGGAACGGGCATGTTCATCAGCACTCTGAAGGAGGTCCCCGAAATCCATTGCTTCGAGAAGGACAGGCTGACGGGAAGGATACTCTCATCCCTCTATCCGGAAAGCAAGGTGAACATAGAGGGTTTCCAGTCCATACAGCCTTATTATAACGGCTACTTCGATGTTGTTTCTTCCAATATCCCGTTTGGGAATATCAGGATTTATGACCGGGACTTTGACCGGAGTGACGACCCGGTGCGCAAATCCTCACTCGCTGCCGTACACAACTATTTCTTTCTCAAAGGCATGGATACGCTGCGTGAAGGCGGGATACTGGCCTATATCACGACTTCGGGCGTCATGGACTCGCCACAGAACCGTCCCGTCAGGGAGTGGCTGGTAAACCATGCCAATCTCGTTTCTACCATCCGTCTGCCGGACAATCTGTTTACCGATGCGGGTACGGAAGTGGGCAGCGACCTGATCGTATTGCAGAAGAATACCCGAAAATCGGAACTGACCGAAAAGGAACGGAACTTTATTGAAACCCGTCTTATATCGGGCAGTATCAATATCAACAACAGCTATGCCGATTTGGACTATATCATCCATACTTCCGTATCCATGGGTAAAAACATGTACGGACAACCGGCCATGAATTTTATCCATGAAGGGGGTATCGGAGCCATTTCCGAACATCTCAGGCTATTATTGGCTCAAGATGTGGGAAACCATCTTGACCGGAAACTTTATGAAGAAAACCTGTCCCGTTCCACCGTTTCCACTGCCCTGAAAACCGGACCGGAAGTCCCACCGGAAACAACAGCAGTGGAGCACCGGCAGGAGATGCAGGAAGAAAGTCTCTTGTCAACCAAGCCTTATGAACCCATGCTTAATCTGTTTGCCGCCTATGCGGACGAGGAGGAAGCGGAGGTGCAGATGATGGAAAGCCGGACAGCACCGGGCCGGACAGCATCGGCATCCCGCAAAAGAAAAGGAAACGAACCGGAAATGTTCAATCTGTTCTCGCAAGAGAACATGTATGATGAAGCCGTCTCACAAGAAGAAATGACCGGGGAACAGGCGGCAGCGGAAGCGAAATGGCAGGAACGCAGACTACGGTTCGAGGAAGAACGGAAAAAAGAAATGGAACCACGTCCGTTTACCGGAGAAATACGCCCCGAATACAAGAACGGCTCTCTCGTGAAAGCCGGTGAGCAATACGGATATTTGCAGGGATTGGGTACTCCCGAAGTACAGTTCCATCCGCTCAGGCTGACTGTCACACAACAATACCGGGCCGCCTACTATATCCCGCTCCGTGAAGCCTACCACAATCTCTACAATGCGGAAGCCGAAACGGAAACCGAACAGCCGGAACTAAGGGAGGAGCTGAACCGGCAGTATGACCGTTTCCAGCGCATGTTCAGGGAGCTGAACGGAAAGGACAACGCCAAGTTCCTGCTGTTGGATGCAGGAGGACGGGAAATGCTCTCATTGGAGCGTTCCGTCAATGGGAAGATACAGAAGGCGGACATATTCACCGTGCCCGTATCGTTCAACGCCAACGAGGTGACACATGTGGATACACCGCAGGAAGCCCTTGCGGCATCCCTGAACAAGTTCGGCGAGGTCAATCTGGAATATATGGAGAATCTCTGCGACATCGGCAGGCAGGAACTGCTCGAACAGCTGGAAGAGCGCATCTTCTACAATCCCATGATGAAGAGCCATGAAATCAAGGACCGTTTCATAGCGGGCAATGTGATCGCCAAAGCAGAATGGATAGAGAACCACCTGAGAGACTATCCCGATGACGGCGCGAGCAGAAAATCATTGGAGGCCCTTCGAAAAGCCATACCGGAGCCCATAAGTTTTGAACAGCTTGACTTCAACCTGGGAGAACGGTGGATACCCATGTCCGTATATGAGGAATTCGCCGGATACCTCTTCGAGACAAAGGCCCATATCCACTATACGGAATCCATCGACGAGTTCAGTGTGAGCTTCGAGAGCACCAACGCGAACATCACCGACAGATATTATGTGAAAGGGGAAAAAAGAGGCTATTACGGAAACGACCTGCTGAAACATGCGCTGCACAACACCGTACCCGACATAACCAAGACCATTCAGGACAAGGAGGGCAATGACATTAAGGTACGTGATGCGGAGGCCATCCAGCTTGCCGACACCAAAATCAACGAGATACGCTCCGCCTTCACCGGCTGGCTGAATGAACAGCTGCCCGAATTCAAGCAGAACCTTGCAGACATGTACAACCGCAAGTTCAACTGCTATGTACGTCCCGATTACGACGGTTCCCTGCAAAGCTTCCCGTTCCTTGACCTGAAAGGGCTGGGCATACCGTCCCTGTACGACAGCCAGAAAAATGCCATATGGATGCTGAAGATGAACGGAGGCGGGATAATCGACCATCAGGTAGGTACGGGCAAAACCCTTATCATGTGTATAGCCGCCTTTGAGATGAAACGTCTCGGACTGGCGAACAAGCCGATGATTATCGGACTCAAGAGCAATGTGCATGACATAGCTGACACGTTCAGGAGGGCCTATCCGAATGCCAGAGTGCTGTATCCGGGCAAGGAGGACTTTACGCAGGAGAAACGCGTCGGAATATTCCATGACATCAAGAACAACAACTGGGACTGCATCATCCTGACACACGACCAGTTCGGGAAAATACCCCAGTCCCCCGAAATACAGCAGGAAATATATACGCAGGAAATAGAGAGTATCGAAGAGAACCTTGCCGTATTCGAGCAGCAGGGCAATGAAGTGACCGGCTGGATAAAGAAAGGGCTGGAAAGAAGAAAGGAGAACCTGGAGGCCAAACTTGAAAAGCTGGAGCAGGATATAAAGGACCGGACGGATGATGTTACAGATTTCAGACAGATGGGCATCGACCACCTCTTCGTTGACGAATCGCACAATTTCAAGAACCTGATGTTCAACACACGCCATGCGAGGGTTTCCGGCCTGGGCAATCCCGAGGGAAGCATGAAGGCCATGAACATGCTTTTCGCCATCCGTACCATACAGGAGCGCACAGGCAGGGATTTGGGGGCCACTTTCCTCTCCGGCACGACCATCTCCAACAGCCTGACCGAACTCTATCTCCTTTTCAAGTATCTCCGTCCGAAGGAAATGGAACGGCAGGGGATTACCTGCTTTGACGGCTGGGCCGCAGTCTATGCGAAGAAAAGCACGGACTTTGAATTTTCAGTGACCAACCAGGTGGTGCAGAAAGAGCGTTTCCGCTATTTTATCAAGGTGCCGGAACTCGCCAATTTCTATGCGGAAATAACCGATTACAAGACCGCTGAAGACGTGGGGGTTGACAGACCGGAACTCAACGAGCAACTCTATCACATACCGCCCACTCCCCAGCAGGAGGTTTTCATTCAAAAACTGATAAAGTTCGCCGAAACCGGGGATGCGACCTACATAGACAGGGAGCCTCTGTCCGAAGCGGAGGAGAAGGCACAGATGCTGATCGCCACCAACTACTCGAACAAGATGTCGCTTGACATGCGGCTGATAGACCAGCAGTACGGTGACAGTCCGGGAAACAAGGCGTCCCATTGCGCGGCCAAGATTGCGGAATATTACTACAAATATCTCGACCAGAAAGGCACACAGTTCGTATTCTCGGACCTGAGCACTTATAAGCCGGACCAGTGGAACATCTACAGCGAGATAAGGCGCAAACTCGTGGAAGACCATAATATCCCGGAGAAACAGATAAGGTTCATCCAGGAGGCAAACAGCGACAACGCACGCAAGGAACTGTTCAGGGACATGAACGCGGGCCGCATCCGTTTCCTTTTCGGTTCCACACAGAAACTGGGAACGGGTGTCAACGCGCAGGAACGGGCCGTGGCCATCCATCATCTGGACATACCCTGAAGGCCGTCCGACCTGGAACAGCGCAACGGGCGGGCGGTAAGAAAAGGCAATATCATCGCCAAGCAATATGCCGGCAACAAGGTGGACTGCTATATCTATGCGGTGGAGAAGTCACTGGACAGCTACAAGTTCAACCTGCTGCAAAACAAGCAGGTGTTCATCAACCAGCTCAAAAGCCGCAATCTGGCCGCCCGTACCATTGACGAGGGGGCGATTGACGAAAACGGCGGAGGCAATTTCAGTGAATACGTGGCCATCCTTTCAGGTAATGACGACCTGCTGGAAAAGGCGAAGCTGGACAAGAAACTGGCAGTCCTTGAAAGCGAAAGGCAGGCATATCATCGTAATAAAGGAAACGCGAAAGGAAAACTGAATGAAAAGACCGCCGGAATAGAGAAGAACAATATTTTTATCGGACGCTTTACCAGAGATTGGGAATATCTCAATAAGGTGGCTCCCGTAGATGCGAAAACCGGACTCCGCCCCAACCCCTTGAAACTGGACGGTGTGGATTCGGACAATATTGAGATACTCGGTAACCGGCTTGCCGCAATCAATCAGAAAGCCCGGACAGAGGATGATTACATGAAAATCGGGACCCTGTCCGATTTCCGCATCCTTGTCCGTACCGAGAGGATTTGTGATGGGGACACACAGACCTTGCAGAACAAGTTCATGGTCGAGGGGCTGGACGGTATCAAATATACCTACAACAACGGTTATATAGCCAAAGACCCGAAACTGGCCGTCATGAACTTCATCAATGCGCTGGAACGCATTCCCGCTATGATAGAGAAACGGGAGCAAGAAAACGCGGAGCTGTCGAAGGATATCCCGGTCCTTCAGGAGATTGTGGCGGCTTCATGGCCCAAGGATGCGGAAATCAAGCGGCTGAATGAGGAACTTGCCACGCTGAACCGGAAAATACAGCTTACCATAAAACCGGCAGGCAGGCATGAAAGCGGAACGGATGACGGAACGGAAATGAAAGGACAGAAAGCGACAGGCGAAAGTGACGATACACCGGACCTGCCACGGAAGGCAAGGCATGTACCCTCAATGGAAATTGCCGCCCCGTCAAACGGACTGAAAAAAATATCCTAAGTTTGCCGTAAAGAGCCGCTTTTCAGAAAATGACAAAGGTATGGCCGGCAGAGCGGATTTATCCGGGTGCCGGCCATACTCTTGTCTGTAATGGGAAGAAGGGCACTCCGTTATTCCTCTTCCTCAAAGGAAAGGCTCTCCACCTGTCTGTTAATAACTTTCCAGTCAATGGAATCCTTCAGATTGATTATATCCACAATCGAATAATGCCTGGTCCCGTTTTCCTCTTCCGCAAAACGCAGCCGTCCGCTCAAACGCTGCTTCTCAATCTCTGCCGGATCGAGGTTTATCAGCTCACAAACCTCATCGGGCAGCATAGAGAGTTCTACACAGTTATCCTCGCAGATATGTTGCAGCACGGCTAACATGTTGAGGGACTTCTTGTAACTTCTCACGAGTGCGGCGAACGAGCCGCTTTCAACCTTAATCATCTTTCTCATAACCTTTTATTTTTAGAGTGTTCTTCTTTTTCAAGCAGCATGGCACGCAGCACGTCCGAACGGCGGTAGTAAATCTTCCCCTTGTCACGGTGGAAAGGCAATGAACCGTCATTGCGGCGTCTTAGAAGTGTCCTGTCGGACATCTTGGTAAGCAGGCGCACGCCTTTTGAATCCAGTATCTCGCTGTCGGGCAAGTTATGTATGGCAGGAGCCAGTAACTTTTCAATGTTGGTTACTTTGGCAAGTATGGTACTGAGCATATGGGCCATCTGCCCACCCGGTGCTGTTCTTCTGTTATTCATAATGACCTTGTTTTTATTGTTTATGTTGCAATATTACGGAGATATTATAAAGCCATTGGTTACTCAACCGTTGAGCAACCGCCAAAAAAAGACAGAAAACGCCAAGCCGGGACAAAAAAATAGCCGGGAGGCTCTGTTCCTGGCTATTCTATGACAGGTGGGTATCAATAAAAGTACAACTGTACTTATTAATACTTTAATAATCAGATTTATATAAAAAATAAACGAGAAAATATTTTGTTATATCCCCAATATTTCCTACATTTGTATATGAGTTATTTGAAACTATGCAAAGCAGTGTAATCCAAAGCAGAACTTCCATATCCAAATCGTTACCTGCATCTTTTTTAATCTCTCTATTTGTTTTATTTTCAGAGAGTTACATCGAGATATTTTGTTTTTTTCTAATGAAACTCCAAGTTTCACTGCATGAAACTTTCAAACGCCATGCAGCCCGCCTGAAGTTACCCCTGTAACCGGTTAAACATTCGGGCCAGTCGCCCGGAACGGCAATAACGGCTCAAAACAAAATACCCTTCGGCTAAATCAAGATAGCCGGAGGGTATTTTTGTTTTTAAATCCCGGAGAAGATTCAGACTTGCCCTGGGATTTTTTTTACCTGTCTAATAATACATTTCAGGAATCGAAATATTCAGCTCTGCATGCAGTACGCCGCTTTTTTCAAACAGGCGGACTTTATTTTCCTTTACTAACCATCCTAAAGCCAAACAGACTAAAGACTCATGATAGTGAGTCATTTCCCCAATCCTCTTCACTGACAAAATTTTTCTTTCTGATAACAAAGACCAGATCTGACCAGCCTCTGAAACAACATCATTCTTAGTCATAGCACCTCACTTATTTGATATAATATTTTTCCTCACCACTTCTTCAGAAAGCCAAATTATTCTTTCGCTTTAAAAGGTGAACACTTCCATCCCCCGAAAAGTTTAGCAAAACGGCGTCAATCAACATTAAAATGAAAGAAAAAGGAGTAATCCTACTCCTCCAACATTCCTTCCAAATATCGGTCAGGAGGCAACTCCATACTCTGGAGAAATCCCGCCAGGGAGCTATAGGTCAGACTATTCTTCGTCAGGTCCGTCAAAGCGATCCGGCGGAGACATTCGAACGGGATCGCATAATCCACATAGGGAATCAGGTTACCACCGATAAAATCATATCCGGCTTCTGCCGGATCGCAAAATTGCACGAGCCTCCATTCCTGTTCGGAAGCCCAACGGGGTTCCCTTACTTCCAGACAGGCATTGCAAAGCATCGAGAAGAAACGTGAATCCCGCTTGAACCCGGTATGCTCTTCATTGTAAAAGAATTTGTCATACTCCTGTCCCATCTGCGAGACAAACGCGTTCAGGTTCTCTTCCTCATTGTATTTGCAACGAAGCAAGTATTTATCCTCCGACAAACTATACTCACCCAGCGCCCCGTAATCGAAAGCCAACCGCAAACAGGAAGACTTCTTTTCCATCACGCCGGAAGGAATTTCCGGGTTTTGATAAAGGGAAAGAGCGTACATCTCCATCTCCGGCCCGATAAGCATCCGGCGGTTCTCCCGAAAAAAAGGAATATTTTGTTTGCTAAACTCCTGTTTGACACCTTTTTGTTCTTCATACAAAACTATCGAACGGCGAAGCAGGGATAAACCGTAGCCCGTTACTTCATCCGGTCTGGCATACATCAAATTGGGCACACGCAGGGTAAATGTTCCCGGTGTCTTCGGCTTTTTACAGCCGTGCACAAAGGATTCTATTGAAACATAAGCGTATAAATCCATCTTTTATGATTTTTTTTAGTGTCAAATATACTGAATATATTAGAGATTATCTACCTTTGTTAAAACTTTTATAAACTACATAAAACCAATAGAACAAGATGAAACGTCGTGATTTCCTTAAGACCAGTGTTGTAGCAGGTGCAGCCTTATCTCTGAATTTTGAAGGATTGCAGGCAGCTCTCTCCTCGAATACAGTAGCAGTAGAACAAGCGCCCGACCTGGTAGCAGTAATGGGTGGTGAACCGGAAGCCATGCTCGACAAGGCGTTGGAAGCGCTTGGCGGCATCGGCAAGTATATCAAGAAAGGACAAAAGGTCGTTATCAAACCCAATATCGGATGGGACCGTACGCCGGAACTGGCCGGGAATACGAATCCGGGGCTGATAAAGGCGCTCGTAAAGAAATGTTTCGAAGCAGGAGCCGAAAAAGTGACGGTGTTCGACCATACGTGCGATAATTGGCAGAAATGTTACGAAACAAGCGGTATCGCCGCAGCCGTAAAGGAAGCGGGCGGTATCATCATGCCGGGTAACGATGAGAAATATTTCAAAGAAGTAGCCATTCCCGGCGGCGTGACGCTGAAAAGCGCCAAGATACACGAGTCGCTGATCGAAGCGGATGCCTGGATCAATGTTCCCATTCTGAAAAACCATGGAGGAGCCAAGCTGTCATGTGCGATGAAGAACATGATGGGGATCGTTTGGGACCGTCGCTTCTTCCACCAGAACGACTTGCAGCAATGTATCGCCGATATCTGTACCTGGCAGAAGAAACCGGTACTGCATATCGTGGATGCCTACCGAATGATGCATCAGAACGGTCCACAGGGAAAAAGTGCAGCCGACGTGGCTACCTTGAAGTCGATGATCGTCTCTCCGAATATCGTCGCTGTCGATACGGCCGCCCTCGCTTTGTTCAACCAGGTAAAGAAGTTGGATATGGCAGCCGTCGGGCATCTGAGCAAAGGGGAAGCGCTTAAATTAGGTTCCACCGATCTGAAAAAAATAAACATCAAACGTATTAAGATCTGATGAAGAAACGAAATTACCTAAAGGGATTGAGAGCTTTGCTCGCAATCCTCTTTTTTATACCCATACTTTTGTTTTTCGTAGACTTCTCGGGAGTTTTACCAGATAGCGTGCACGGGTTGCTGCATCTGCAACTGATGCCGGCCCTGTTGGGAGGGATGGTCGGCCTGATCGTGTTTCAGCTCTTGCTAGCACTTGTATTCGGACGTATTTACTGCTCCGCGATATGTCCGGCAGGCGTATTCCAAGATATCATCAACCGGCTGTTTTGCATCGGCAAAAAAAAGAAGAAAGGAAGCCGCCGTTTTACGTATCACAAGCCGATGAACTGGTTTCGCTATGTGCTGTTAGCGATTACGGCAGTCATGGCTGTTTTCGGTTTTAGCGGGTTGTGCCTGCTTTTGGACCCGTACAGTAACTTCGGGCGTATTGCGGCAAGCCTGTTCCGTCCGGTCGTGATGTGGGGAAATAACATTCTTGCCGACCTGCTGATGAAAGTGGACAACTACTCATTGTTTCATGTGACGATCAGCACCGTGGCAACCTCCGGTCTGATCGCGGCAACAGTTGCGTTGCTTGTCTTCATCGTCATGACTGTTTTCCGCGGACGGCTGTTCTGCAATACGATCTGCCCTGTCGGAGCCTTGTTGAGCCTGTTCTCGCGCTACTCGCTCTTCCGCATAACTTTCGATAAGGAAGCCTGTACGCATTGCGGAAACTGCGAACATACCTGCAAGGCGGAAGCGATCGACAGTAAAAACCTGACGGTCGATACGTCCCGTTGCGTAGATTGCTTCAATTGTGTTTCTTCCTGTGCCAAAGGCGGCCTGCAATACCGGCTGCAACTTCCAGGTATGAAACAGGTGGAAACGACAACCAATATCCCGACTGTACAGGAATTACATTCCAGCCAGCCGATAGTCGCCAACAGCCGCCGTACATTCCTGGCCACAGGTGTAACAGTCGCCGCCTCGCTGCCGTTGGTATCAGCGATTGCCGAAGGAGGGGGCAAAGGGAAAATGAACAGGAAAGGCAGAAAGAAATGGCCTCCCCTCACGCCTCCTGGTTCTATCAGCCTGGAACGTTTCAAAGATAAATGTACGGGATGCCAAATATGTGTCGTCCGCTGTCCGAGCCAGGTTCTGCGCCCGACAGGGTTGGAATACGGTTTGGATTACATGCTGAAACCGCGTTTGGCCTATATCAGCAGTTACTGTAATTATGAGTGCACGGTCTGTTCCGACGTATGTCCCACCGGCGCAATCAAACCTCTGACAGTCGAAGAGAAGACGACGACGCAAGTCGGCATTGCCACTTTCTTCAAAGGCCGTTGTGTCGTTAATACAGAAGAGAAAGATTGCGGCGCCTGTGCCGAACATTGCCCAACCCAGGCCGTACACATGGTTCCTTACAAAGGGACACTGACGATCCCGCAAATCAACCCAGACCTCTGTATCGGATGCGGTGGATGCGAATCGATTTGCCCGGTACGTCCGATGCGTGCCATCATCGTCAAATCAAACGTAGAGCACAAATTCGTCGAAAAGCCCAAAGAAGAGGAAGTCAAAGAAGTCGAGGTCGACGATTTCGGTTTTTGATTAACGATATATAACCGACTATATTATGAGGCCTTACTTGTGAAAGTTAGGCCTTTTCTTTATCTTTGCAGCCATGAAATTCGAATTACAATATAACGACACAAAATCAAATGCAAGGGCGGGTCTGATTACCACTGATCATGGAGTAATTGAAACGCCCATTTTTATGCCGGTCGGTACGCAGGGCACGGTAAAAGGTGTCCACATGACCGAGTTGGAGGAAGATATCGATGCACAAATCATTTTAGGAAACACATACCATTTGTATCTCCGCCCCGGACTGGAGATATTGGAACAGGCAGGCGGACTGCATAAGTTCAATACATGGAACCGGCCGATCCTGACGGATAGCGGAGGTTTCCAAGTCTTCTCGCTTTCCGAAAACCGCAAGTTACATGAGGAAGGCGCTATGTTCCGTTCGCATATCGACGGTTCCAGGCATCTTTTTACCCCGGAGAAGGTAATGGATATCCAACGGATCATCGGGGCCGATATCATTATGGCTTTCGATGAATGTTGCCCGGGCGATGCCGAGTATGAGTATGCGAAAAAATCCCTCGGCCTGACGGAGCGTTGGCTGGATCGTTGTTTCGAACGTTTCAACTCTACGGAGCCGAAATATGGGTATCAGCAGAGCCTTTTCCCGATTGTACAAGGTTGCGTTTATCCCGAACTGCGTCGAAAGGCTGCCGAGAATGTAGCGGAAAAGGGCGCGGACGGCAATGCGATCGGCGGCCTGGCAGTAGGCGAACCGACTGAAAAGATGTACGAGATGATCGAAGTGGTCAACGAGATACTGCCGAAGGACAAGCCCCGCTACCTGATGGGAGTCGGTACGCCGATCAACATTCTGGAAGCGATCGAACGGGGCGTCGATATGTTCGACTGCATCATGCCGACACGCAACGGGCGGAACGGACAGATATTTACCCGCTTCGGCACAATCAATTTGCGTAATAAGAAATGGGAGAACGACTTCTCTCCCATCGATTCGGATGCCCATTCGGCTATCGACACACGCTACAGCAAGGCCTATCTGCACCATCTGATCAAGGTGAACGAGATGCTGGGGCTTCAACTGGCATCGATCCATAACCTCGCGTTTTACCTGTGGCTCGTAAAAGAGGCACGCAAACATATCATTGCCGGCGATTTCACCTCCTGGAAAAGTGAGATGGTCCGTCAGTTATCTAACCGGTTATAAGCAAGCTGTCACATGAAATTCAAACTGAAACGGATAGACTGGTACATCATCAAGCAATTCTTGGGTACTTACATCTTCGCGATTGCCCTGATTATCGCTATCTCGGTTGTCTTCGATATAAATGAGAAGATCGACAAGTTCCTGAGTCCGGACGTGCCGTTGAAAGCGATCGTTTTCGACTATTACATGAACTTCATTCCTTATTTTGCGAATCTGTTCAGTCCGTTGTTTACTTTCATTGCCGTTATCTTCTTCACCTCGAAGTTAGCGGACAATTCGGAAGTCATTGCCATGTTGGCGAGCGGGATGAGTTTCCGGCGACTGATGTTGCCTTACGCGATTTCGGCAGGGATCATTGCGCTCAGTACGTTTGCGCTGAATGCATATATCATTCCGCCTGCCAATGCCACGCGTATCGACTTTCAGAACAAATATATCAAAAATAAAAAGGTAGATTATGTCCGTTCCGCCCAGTTGGAGATCGAACCCGGTGTAATCGCTTATTTCGATCGCTACGATGCACGCTCCGGAATGGGTTACCGTTTTTCTTTGGAGCATTTCGAGGACAAGAAGATGATTTCACGTCTTACGGCAAATTCCATCAAATATGATTCGCTCTACAATTGGACATTGATTGATTATATGATCCGCGACTTCGACGGGATGCGCGAGCATATCACCGAGGGGAGCCGCATGGACACCACGTTGACAATCGTCCCTTCGGACTTCCTGATCTCGGTCAACGACTGCGAGACGATGACCTCTCCCGAACTGTCCACCTACATCGACCGCCAAAAGAAACGGGGGATCGGTAATATCCAGACGTTCCAGATCGAATATCACAAACGTTTTGCCGCCATCATGGCCGCCTTCATCCTGACCTCCATCGGAGCCTCGCTATCCTCCCGCAAGATCAAAGGTGGCATGGGATTGAACATCGGTATCGGGCTGGCATTGAGTTTCTCTTACATCCTCTTCACCACCGTCACATCGACCTTCGCCATCAACGGCAGCCTCAGCCCTGCTATGGCCGCTTGGATCCCGAATATATTGTACACGTTTATTGCGATTTATTTGTACCAGAAGGCACCGAGGTAAAAGACGGGAGCAGAAAGTTGTAAAAACCTCCAAAACTTCCACCGCTGTAATCTGAGTGCATACTTCATGAAATATGCATTCAATAAACTAATAAACAGATAATTACATCAATAAACAACTAATTATTAAAAACTTTTTCTCCTTATTCACGGACAAAATTCTCCCATTTATGTTGGATTTATATTTAATAAAAATAGTTTGTCCGTGAAACATTCATGATAAAGGAAAATCAAATAAAGGCTAAATTGCAAATACAAAGCTCAAATTACTATAAATCAAACCTTAACCTCATATCAGATATATATTATACAGAAACCCACTTCAAATTGAAGCGGGAGTAAATATTATAGTTTATATAGTTTTTCTGAAATCCGGCTTCAAATACCGTATGGAGAGAAGAATGCCTATTGCACGGAAATCCGCTGCTTATCGCAAAAAAAGGAATACCTGTTGGTTTGGTTCTTCCTGCTTATTCCTTTACACCCAATAAAAAGATATATTATAAATAAAAAAGGATGCAATCGAATCGACGCATCCTTTTTCTATTTAAAAATTAATGAATTATTTTACCAATTTCAATCCAACTTCAAATTTTGTTGTCTTTTCCATCGCTTCAGGAAAAGCTTTCAGCATTGTCTTAACTAATTGTCCCATTCCTCCTAAAGCATCATCACCGATAAGTTCTGCTAACGTAGGTAATAAAGGAACAATCTGACTTACTAACGCTTTATCAATATACACACGGGCAGATTTACCATCAGAACCAATTTCATAATTAACAGGAATACCATTTTGTAATAAAGCCATAATTTGTTCTAACGGAAGATCTTCTATGCCAGCCTTACTCTTTAGGCTTCCCATAATCTTAGTAATATCCAAAAAGACAAGGATTTGCTTATCCGTCACATTATATGAAGCATATCCTGCTTCCGACGTTTCCCAAACAGGTGTGACCGGTTTAGCCAAATCCATTCCTGCTTTAGAAATAGAAGCTACAATCTGCCCATCTTCCTGGAACGTAACACTCTGAAGAACCTGTACCAAAGCTAAACTTCCAAAACCTTCAGCCACTGCAGGAATAGAAGTCACAGGCAAAAATCCAAGCATAGTACCTTCAGCAGCTTCCCAAACCATAGACACAGGACCCGATACAAAAGTTTCGTTTTCATCTTTAACTACTTCAGCTAATTTCCAAGTTCCCGCAATAGGAGCTGTGATTTTAAAAGTCACATCCAAAGTCAGAACTCCGGCCTCAACAATACCTTTAGCAGATACAGTACGCAAATCATTCGCATTGTTACCTTCCAATGTATAGTTTTCACCTGTTTTCACCATCTTTGTATCAATCGTCACTTCAGCCTCACCCGGAATCAGATTTGCTAATGTAATAGCTGCTTGTTCAGCCGAACTTGCATTTACTTTTACAGATTGGCCAGTCACTTCGGCACCACTAAACTTTAAATTCAATGTTTCTGCTGTATAAGTCGCAGAAATAGCTTTC
>Ga0137297_10474_pt1 | contig 30034 bp, 28 predicted proteins | sample RamsorincwithD2O_FD_97191 | JGI IMG/M metagenome (GOLD analysis project Ga0137297, IMG submission 97191) | Mouse cecal microbial communities from Vienna, Austria - Mucin amended with D2O | ecosystem: Host-associated > Mammals > Digestive system > Large intestine > Cecum | place: Austria: Vienna...
TTCGTATATAATGAAAAGTTGTGTAGGGTTTTACAGACTTCTTAACGAAAGGACGCTATAAGTGGAAAAAGACAATTTTTTAGAGAAGCTGGGCAAACTCGTTGAGTTCGCAAAAACCAGGCATAATGCCCTGGATGCAACGGAAATCAATGATTTCTTTACAGGCGACAGTTTGACTCCTGAGCAGATGGATCAGATTTATAGTTACCTGGAGAACCGCGGGATCGACGTGGTTCCGGTATTTGATGAGAGTGTATTATCTGATGAAGCTCTGCTTTTGGACGATTCGGACGACAGCTTCATGAAAGATGCTGAAGATGAAGAACTGGATATCGACCTGGATGCAGTGGATCTCCTGGAAGGGATTGGGACAGAGGATCCGGTTCGGATGTATTTAAAGGAGATAGGCACAGTTCCCTTGTTAAGCGCAGAGGAGGAACTGAGGCTGGCGAAACGGAAAGCCGAAGGCGACGAGTATGCTAAGGAACGTCTGATTGAAGCCAACTTAAGATTAGTGGTGAGCATTGCCAAGCGCTATACCGGAAGGGGCATGAGCTTCCTGGATCTGGTGCAGGAAGGGAACCTGGGGCTGATCAAAGGAGTAGAGAAATTTGATTACACAAAAGGGTACAAGCTAAGTACATATGCTACCTGGTGGATCCGACAGTCGGTGACGAGAGCCTTAGCCGACCAGGCGAGGACGATCCGTGTCCCGGTGCATATGGTGGAGACCATAAATAAAATGTCCAAGATGCAGAGGAAGCTGACCCTGGAGCTGGGCTATGAGCCTTCCGTGCCGGAGCTGGCGGATGCCTTGGAGATGTCTGAGGATAAGGTGATGGAGATCATGCAGATCGCCAGGGAACCGGCATCCCTGGAAACGCCCATCGGCGAGGAGGATGATTCCAATTTAGGGGATTTCGTGGCGGACAGCAATGTGGTTACGCCGGAGGGGAATGTGGAGTCTGTAATGCTTAGGGAGCATATCGATGCCCTTCTGGGGGATCTGAAGGAGCGGGAGCGTCAGGTGATTGTGCTGCGTTTCGGCTTGGAGGACGGCCATCCCAGGACTCTGGAGGAAGTGGGGAAAGAGTTTAACGTTACCCGGGAAAGGATCCGCCAGATCGAGGCTAAGGCTCTTAGGAAGCTGCGCAATCCCGTAAGGAGCAAGCGGATCAGGGATTTCCTTTAATTGGGATTTTACTATCCGGGATTTGGCCATGACGGATTGTTAGAAAAAATGGTGGAGGTGTCGCAAAACAGCAGTTTTTCACAATATAGGCTGGACATTTTGGTGAGTCCTGCCATATATTGCTAGGTTTTGTGATGGCTCTTTAGAAAAGCGCACTGCAAAGCGGGAGAAGGTTTTGCAGTGCGCTTTTTGACGGTAAGAATTTTAGGGAAAGATGGCATACAGGCGTATGCGGATGTTGGCAAATGTGCCTGTCATAGGAAAGGAAAAAGAAGGAATGAAAGGGAAAAGAAGGGATGCATGGGAAAGGAAAAGAAGGGATGAATAAACGGAATTATCAGAAGGAACTGGAACGGGTGATTGAAGGCTGCCAAAAAGAAGGGCGTGTGCCAAGGCTTCTGCTCCACAGCTGCTGTGCCCCTTGCAGCAGCTATGTTTTGGAATACCTTTCCCGGCATTTTTTGATCACGGTTTTTTACTATAACCCGAACATTTATCCGCCGGAGGAGATAAGGAAGCGGGCGGATGAGCAGGAAAGGCTGGTAGCCGCTTTGCCTGCGGGGCACACGGTTACGTATCTGGAGGGAAGCTACGAGCCGGAGCGGTTTTACCAGGCGGTGAAGGGCTATGAGCAGGATCAGGAAGGGGGGGAAAGGTGCTTTCTGTGCTACCGCTTACGCCTGGAAGAAGCGGCCAAGGAGGCAAAGGCAGGAGGCTTTGATTATTTTACCACCACCCTTTCCATCAGCCCATTGAAAAATGCAGATAAATTAAATGAGATAGGGGAGGAATTGGCGAAAGTGTACGGCGTTCCTTACTTAAATTCTGATTTTAAAAAGAAAAACGGGTATAAACGCTCCACAGAGCTTTCAAGGGAGTATGGCCTTTACCGGCAAAATTACTGCGGGTGCGTGTTTTCCCAAAGGGAGATGGAAAGTAAGGGGTAATATTGGAAAAGGGATGCCTTGACATGGTATATACCATAATATATACTAATGGCATAAGGAGGTGTATTGCGATGATGACGGCAAAGCTGTTTGAAAATGGCCGGAGCCAAGCGGTTCGTCTTCCGAAAGAGTGCCGCTTTCGTGGTGACGAAGTTGCCATTAATAAGATCGGTGATATTGTTATTTTAATGCCAAGGGAAAACAAGTGGTCTGGTTTTCTGGACAGCCTGGAGCTGTTCTCAGATGACTTTATGAATGATGGCAGGGAACAGCCCGCAGTGCAGGAGCGTGAAGAGCTGTGAAATATATGCTGGACACGAATATCTGCATCTATGCAATTAAGCACAAGCCGCCGGAAGTGATAAAGAATTTTCTGAAGCATGACCCGGATGACTTATGCATTTCTTCCATTACTTACGGCGAGTTGATGCACGGTGTGGAAAAGAGCCAGATGGCGGAGCGTAATCGTGTGGCAATCACGCTGTTTCTGTCAGCTATTTCCATTCTTCCGTTTGATCATTATGCCGCGGAGGAGTATGGAAAGGTTCGGGCGGATCTTGAGAAAAAGGGTACGCCAATCGGCCCGATGGATATGTTGATTGCAGGCCATGCCCGATCGGAAGGTTTGATCCTGGTGACAAACAATACAAGGGAATTTTTTCGCGTGGAAGGCTTGGAAGTCGAAGATTGGACGAGAGAATAAATAAACTTGAAATAGCAGATCTAAAGATGCTGATAAAGCAGCAGTGACTCCTAAAATGAAAGCATTTATGGAGCTGGAAGAAATGCTTGTTCCTGTTTTCCCGGAGTTGGATTATGATCAAGAACTGGCTGAAGCGAGGGATGAGAATAAGGAAAAGCCATTCGGAGTCTGACAGGCGGAAAATGTTAAAAAGCGCTGAATCCTTGAAGAGAGGGTCGCGGAACAGATTGTATATTTTTCGATAATTTCCATAATAAGATATAAGGAGGCTGCAAAACAGCAGCGCTCTATAGTATATAGGGTGGATGATTTCCATAAGTTCCGCTATATACTGTGGAGACGCTCAAAAACCCTTATGCAAGCAAGCTTGCACCGGATTTTCGGTCTTTTGACCCTGGTATTATATTAATGATAGATGATCATAAAAAGTGTCTTGCCAAACGGCCAGGCACTTTTTTTCGTGGATTCCGCAAGTCTGCGAAAGAAAAAATGGCGATTTTTTTCATTCAGGGAACCATTTTTCTCTGTGCTATGACGATAACGACGTAATTTTACCACAAATCAAAAAGAATTGCTACTTATTTTTTTGATTTTTTTTGGAAAAATGGGAGAAAATTGGATAAAAACGGAAAATTTTATTGCGTTTAGGGTCAAATTTGTGGTCAAAATCCAAGGAAAGGGAAGGAGCTTGTTATGGCAAGGCATGGGGAAAATATAAGGAAAAGGAAAGATGGGCGTTGGGAGGGGCGATACCTGGTGTACAGTGAGGAGAAAGGAAAAAAGATATACCGTTCAGTATACGGCGGAACCTATGAGGTAGCTAAGGAAAAACTGACCATAAAAAAAAGCTCGTTAACAGAAGGAAAAAAGGAGCACGGTGCGGAGGGCATGGAGACAAAAAGCAGTCATTCCCAGGGCTTCTCTTCCCAGGAATCCCCTTTCGCTGCGGAAATGGCAGAAAAATGGCTTGATGAGGTGAAATGCACCAAAAAGCAGTCTACCTATGTAAAATACAGCATGGTTTACCGCATTCATTTGGAACCGCTGCTCCATGGCATGAAAATATGGGATGTTCCGGCTGCTTTTAATTGGGAAAAGATTTCTGACCACCTATCAGAAAGCATGAGAAAAAGCATTTGCTGCGTGTTGAACCAAATCTTAAAGTTTGCTTCCCGGCAGTATCACATGGCAATACCTGTATGGGATAAGGCAGTTTTTCGCAAAAAGAACAAACCGGTTGAAGTATTGACCCGAAAAGAACAGGCACGCCTATTATCTGTCCTTTGCCAGAAAACCGATGAAGCAAAGGCGGCAGTATTGCTGTGCCTGAATATCGGGCTAAGGCTAGGGGAATTGTGCGCCTTAAAGTGGAAAGATATTGACTTTGAGCATGAAATGGTTTCGGTGAACCAGACGGTACAGAGACTTTATACAGAAGGCGGCAAAACCAAAACCATTTTATTGGAAACTACACCGAAAAGCGAGTGTTCTCGGCGAGAGATCCCGCTATCCTCCAGGATTTCAAGACTATTTAAGGAGATTTGGCATGAGGGGGAATACATCTTCGGCAAAGATAAGCCGATGGAGCCAAGGACGATGCAGAACCGTTTTAAGCGCCTGTTGGAAAAGGCAGGGCTGAAACACAAGAATTTTCATATCTTAAGGCATACCTTTGCCACAAACTGCATAGAAAACGGAACGGATATAAAAAGCCTCAGTGAGATTTTAGGGCATTCTGATGTGCGGATATCCTTGAACCGGTATGTACATCCGTCAATGGACAGCAAACGGAAGTACCTGGATGGGCTATCGCAATTCTATGGGCAGCTCCAAAAGCAGAGAAATGGGGCAGGGATGTTCCCGGTCAATGAATTAGTTTAAGGTTGGTATTGGGAATAATTGGTTTTAAAGTTAATTGGTTTTAGGATTAATTGGTTTTAAGATTAATTGGCCTTAAGATTAATTCGTGGTCAAATTCATGGTCAAATTCATGGTCAAATCTATGGTCTGGTAAGCTGAAAAAGCGTTAATCTGTGTTGTTTCCTTAATGTTTTTCGCAGACTTGCGGAATCTACGAAAAAATCAGTTAGCGGGATGGCAAAGCCAAATATCTACGAATAATTAAAAATTATTTAGATTAAAAGCAGCCGTCCCGGCATAAAACCAAAGCAGCTAAAGTCCGCAAAACGATTTTTGGAAATTCAGGTGAGTAGTTCTATTGTATCAAAAAAAGTTGAAACAGGTTGAAAAAATTGCCTTAAAAATTTTCCTGAAATGAAGGGAGCTTAGATCATGGCAGGACAAAAAGCCCAGGAACAAATTGAAGAGTTTATTCATTCGCGGGTAATTGGCCGGGGATTGGACGAGCGCACAGTGAAAGCTTACCGGATGGATCTGGAACATTTTTACCTATGGATGGATCCTAAAGCAGATGAGCAGCGATACCCGGAACGGATGGAAGCGTACCTGAAATATCTTTCTGAAGTAAAAGGCCTTCGCTCATCTACGGTTAACCGGAAGCAGCGGGTGTTCCGTTACTACCTGTCGTATCTGATATCGCAGGGAGTTGTGACAGATAATGTGGACGACAATGTGGCAGATAATATGGCAGACGGCAAGATACCGAATCAATGGCAATGCGGGTATTTGTGCGAACCATTAAAGATGGTCATCCAGCCGGAAAAAAGCGCAGCCAATAGCTATCTGTCCAAAAAAGAAATCGACAGGTTTTTTCAGGTGATTGATCAGGAATACTCCCAGCTGGACAGCGACTTTCGGAAAAGGGTTTGCCTTCGGGATCAGGTAATGATGAAACTGCTTTTTTACCATGGGATTGAAGTCAGTGAGTTATTACGGCTGGAAGTATTGGATTATGATCGGAAAACAGGGATCCTTACAGTGCGCAGGAAGCGGGAGAAGAAATATTCCGCATACGTATTTTCAAAGGAATTGAGGGATCAAATGCTGCAGTGGCTGGGGGAACATGAGTGCTTTGAACGTGAAATCTCATACCATAACCGGATGTTTTTGTCTAAGTATGGGAAACCGCTTTCCATGAAGATGGTGATTAATATTTTTGAGAAATACCGCGTGATGGCGGGGATTGAAAAAGAGTGTACGCCTAAAGATTTGAAAAATGGGTTTGGAAGGTATGCGGAAGAAGTGGTGAGGGAAAGGTGTTGAAAATGGTGCGGCATATAAAGCATTAGGCTGATGTGGGAATAGATAAAAAATTTAGAGAGGATTTGTGGCAGTGATTATTACTCAGACACCTTTTAGAATGTCCTTTTTTGGTGGCGGAACGGATATGGAAAGCTTTTTTAGAAAGAATGGTGGAGCAGTTCTTTCTACTACATTTGATAAATATTGCTATGTGAATGTGCGTCATCTGCCGCGTTTTTTTGATTATACCACGGAACTGTCATATTCAAAGACGGAACGTGTGATTAACACTGAAGATATTGAACATCCGGCTATTCGTAATGCGATAAAGATGTTAGATATGCACGAGATTCGTCTTACCTATGAAGCAGATTTGCCTGCGCGCTCTGGTCTTGGTACGTCGAGCTCTTTTGCAGTTGGAATGTTGAATGCCTTTTATGCTTTAAAAGGAAAGTATGCGGATAAGAAGAAACTGGCAGATGAAGCGATTTATCTGGAACGCAATCTTTGCCAAGAAGCTGGTGGCTGGCAGGATCAAATCGCTGCTTCTTTTGGCGGATTTAACCGTATTAATTTTAATGCAGATGGCTACGATGTTTTGCCGATTATTATTTCGCCGGAGCGCAAGAAACAGCTAAATCAGAATTTAATGATGTTTTTTACCGGTTTTACTCGGTTCTCTTCAGATATTCAGAAAATAAATGTGACTGGCAAAGGCAATAAAACAGTACAACTTAAAGAGATGTTGTCATTAGTTGATGATGCAGAGCGTGTTTTGACAGATAAAGGAGAGAATCTTGATGAATTTGGCAGAATGCTTGGCTACACTTGGAAACTCAAGCGTCAGACAGGTTCTGCTGTTTCTACAAATGGTATCGATGAATTGTATTTAAAAGGTATTGCTTCGGGCGCATTGGGAGGAAAGCTTCTTGGTGCAGGCGGTGGTGGATTCTTTATATTTTATGTACGACCAGAGCATCAGGATGCCGTTCGTTGGGCTATGAGAGATTTGCTGTATATTCCGTTCAAATTTGAAGATGGTGGTACACGTGTGATTCATTATGCACCTGAAGACTATGTGCCAAAAGGTTGATGGCATAAGAGTAATAAGTATAGTTGATGAGAAAGGAATGTGCATTTTGAATTTTTTGGAGAATTAAGAATGACTAAGAAAAAGACTATATTATTTATAATGTCCAGGCTACCATTCCCGGCATCTTCAGGCAGAAAAACATCACTATATCATTATTGTAGGATTTTGTCGGAACAATTAGGATATAGGTTGGTTGTTGCAGCATTTTTGGAGGATGGAGACGATCCTAGGAAAAAAACGGATTTTATAGATGAACTGATTATTCTTCCAAAAGCATCAGTTAAAAAAAGCGTTTTTGATATTGTAATAAATTCAGTTATTTTGCGGAAAAAGCCAATGCAGGTAGTGCTGTATTGGAGTCCAGAAGCAAAAAAAATTATAAATCATACCATTAAAAAAGAAAAACCACAATATGTAATTGGAGACATGGTACGAAGCACAGAGTATATTAGAGATGTCAATTCTTTTAGGATTGCCGATTTGGATGATAGAATTTCGTTGAGATATAAAAGACAATTGGAAAATGATATTGATGAAATAAATCCATATGGTAATTTTTTGTATTCTATACCCAAATGGTTTCGCGTTTTGATGTTGGCTAAGCCCTTGAAACTGATGGTGATGAAAAATGAAGTAGCACTATTAGAAAAATATGAAAGGGAAATTGGAAGTATCTGCGAAAAGACAGTATTTGTGGCAGAAAAGGAAGCATACGATTTTAATAGGGAACTAAATCAAGAAAAGGCAATAGCGATTCCAATAGGTGTAGATATAGACTATTTCTATTATAGGGAAACAAAAAAGAAAGGCAATATAATTGGTTTTTTAGGAGCGATGGGAGTGGCGCATAATGAGAATGCAGTGCGCCATTTTATTGATAATATGCTGTCACTTATTTTAAAAGAAGTTCCTGATGCATTGTTCATGATTATTGGAGGAGGAGCATCAAATGATCTATTAAAAATGGAATCAAAACACATACATTTTACGGGAAAAGTAGACGACGTTAGAGAATACCTTGAACAGTGTAAAGTTTTTGTTTGTCCGATGACATTTGGAAGTGGTATAAAAACAAAGAATTTAGAAGCAATGGCAATGGGACTGCCAATTGTTACGACTAGTATTGGTGCTGAAAATATAGGTGCAACAAACAAAGTGGATTGGTTTATTGATGATGATAGTAGAGTATTTGCAAAGGATGTTATTCTTCTTTTGAAAGATGACAACAGGAGAAAGGAAATCGGAAGAAATGCAAGTGAATATATAAGAGAAAAATGGACATGGAATGCAACGAAAAATGCATTCCAGTTATTGCTAGGGTAAAAGATATGAATATTTTATGGATAACATTAGAATCAATACTTCCTGCTAATACTGGTGGGAGGATCGGAGTGTTTAAAAGACTTGAACAGCTTGCTAAAACAGAGAAAATATATCTTTTTTATCCGTATGACAATGACTACGAACTATTGCACGTGAATGAACTAAGGAAGTATTGCCAGAAAGTATATCCATATAGTAGAAGGGCAAATAAGAAGCATGGATTATTGAAACTTTGGAAATATCCGTTCACTGTTGGATCGCGTGAATTTCCATCTATGAAGCGTAATATTCAAGAGTGCATAAAAAAAGAACATATTGATGTCATTAATGTGGATTTTCCGCATATGTGTGTTGACTTGTTAGACTTGAATTTACAAATACCTATAGTTTTGAATGAGCACAATATTGAGTGGAAAGTTTATAGAACAATAGCTAGGAGCCATAAAAATATATTTAAAAAAGCAGCATATTTCTTAGATAGCTATAGATTGGAGATGTTTGAAAAAATGCTTTTTCAAAAGTTGGCTTTTTCAAAAGTGACTTTTGTTTCATCAAAGGATATGCAGTATATGATTGATCAGGATATTGTACAAGCAGTAAAGGCTGAATTAATACCTGTGGGCGCAGATGTCCATGAGATGAATTATATTCCACACAATGGCAGAAATATCATTTTTGTTGGGAAGATGTCATACGGGCCGAATGTCGAGGCCGTAAAATGGTTTGCTGATGAAGTATTTCCGCAAATAAAAGCAGAAATAAAAGATGTAAGGTTTTATATTGTGGGTAAAGATCCAGTTGATGAAGTGAAGGCACTTCAATCGGATGATGTGATTGTAACTGGAATGGTTGATGATGTCAAAGAATATTATTCACTGGCAGATCTTGTTGTGCTTCCGCTTAAAAATGGTGGGGGTGTAAAGGTTAAATTATTAGAAGCAATCAGTTTTAATAAGCCAATCGTGTCAACAACGGTTGGTGTTGAGGGAACCTATTATGCAAGCAATTTAATTCCAATTTCTGACGAATCACAAGGTTTTTCCAAGCTTTGTAAGGAAATGATATTGGAAAAAGAAAAGTACCCAACAAAAGAAGTATTTGAATATTATGAGAATAATTACACTTGGATTGGTATTGGAAGAAAATACCGTAATTGTTTGGAACAAATTGTAAATGGGGGCTAAGCGAAGGTGAGCAGTTATAAAAATCCATTGTTCCTGAGATTGGCAATTGCGTCATATCGGGGGGGTATAAAGACGATTGCAAAATTTTTTGAAAAGGTTAATTCGACTTTGAATTCATGTGATATACATTGTCAAATAGAAATAGGTGAGAATTCGATTTTTATGCATTCTGGAAAAGGTTGCGTAATACATGAGGCTACAAAAATAGGAAATAATGTTAGGATATTTCATAATGTAACGATTGGCGCAGGGGCAGTGATCCTTGGCAATGTAAGAATTGGAAAAAATAGCATTATCGGGGCTAATAGTGTAGTGAACCATGATGTGGAAATGAATACTGTTGTTGCGGGGATTCCAGCAAGAGTGATAAAGAGAGAATAAGTAAACGATGCTGAAAAGGACGAAGTATGAAATTAAAAAAAATACAATTTAATATATACAAATTAATAATAGTATCGTTGATGCTTGATGCCTATGCTTTGTTTTATATTCGGACATTTCCTGTTACTCCTTTTACCATTGTTTCCATAATATTTGTTGTTTTGTGTATCGCTGAATCAAAAGAAAATTTGATGAAAATCAGAAAAAAAGACATATTGTTAGTGCTTTTGATTGTATGCATTACATTTAACTATATCTTTTATGGATGTAAAAATAGTACTTCATTTTTGCAGAGCATTTATTTTATTGCTCTTTGTGCATTAGCATATAGAAAAGAGACAAAAGCGAATTTCGATAGCTATTGTGATTTTTTTCAACATTTAATGACAGTTATGTCCATTTATGGCATATATCAGTTTTTTGGGAGGATCCTGAATCTTCCTTTTACAGATCTGATAATTCCTGGTCATATGGTAAAAGGGTATAACTGGACAAATACAACATATGTGTCTGGATTAAATATGTATCGTAGTAATGCAGTATTTAGGGAACCTTCCTTCTTTGGGCAAATGCTTGCAATTAGTTTACTCTTATATGTACCGGGATTCTTAAATAAAAAAGTGCAGTTTAAGGACTATCTTGTACCAACAATTTTACAGGCGATAGCCTTGATCTTAGCGATTTCAGGAACAGGTTTTTTTATGATAGGAATTGGCTTGATTTTGTATTTGCTGCTGACCCGCAGAACTAGAAAGACATGGGAAAGGGTTTTTGCATATTTGATATTGGGGATCTTGGTTGTGCCATATATTTTGTTGGTTACGTCATTTGGAAGTTATCTTCTCTCGCGCATGAATGAATTGTTTGTTTATAATAAAGATGCATCTTCTGGTTATGTTAGATTTAGAAGTTGGATATTTGTTGTAGAAAAAGCGTGGAATAAAAATTTTTTGCTTGGTAGCGGTATAGGAACTGGGGCAGATTATGTATCGGAATTTGCTATTCAATTTTATGCTATGACGTTGAACGGATTCGCAAGAGTAGCAACGGAACTGGGGCTTAGTGGTTTGGGTCTGTGGATGGGATATTTACTGTCCGGGTTGAAAGTAAAAGAAACTTCATTAACTGATAGTAGGTTTTTAATATTAGCGTGCTCCATGGTTCCTCTGGTTTTCATGCATGAAACATTTGCTTCAAATATTTTTTGGGGTTTTATGATGTTGATGAATATTAGATTTGTAGAAATAAGAAAAGCATAAGGGGATTATTATGATTACAAAAATAATCGCAAATTACCTGCCACAATTTCATGAAATACCTGAGAATAATTGTTTTTGGGGAAAGGGTTATACTGATTGGGTTGCAGTAAAAAAATCAGTTCCTTTGTTTGAAGGACATAATCAGCCGAGAGTGCCAGAAAATTTATTTTATTATTCTTTGAATTCAGAGGAGAATATTCAATGGCAAGCGAAGTTAGCGAAAGAAAATGGAATATATGGATTTGGAATATATCATTATTGGTTTTCTTCTGAACTTCACCTTTTGGAAAAACCTTCTGAAATTATTCTTGAATCAGACATAGATATAAATTTTATGTTTATATGGGATAATGGTAGCTGGAAACGGACATGGAGTAATGTGAAACGAGACAATGATTGGGCTCCTGCATTTGATGAGAATATCAAAGATGTTAATAGAAATAGAACTGATGATGGGATGTTAGCTGAATTAAAATATGGCAGGAAGCCAGATTGGAAAATTCATTTTGATTATCTCCTCAAGTTTTTCAAAGATAATAGATATATAAAAAAGGATAATTGTCCTGTGTTTGGATTCTTTCAGCCAGACAATGATTACGAAACTGTGTTAAATATGTGTGAATACTGGAAAATGCTTGCAAAAGAGAATGGCTTTGATGGAATGTTTTTTATTTCCAAGAATAATTATCAAAATGCAAACTTGGATTATAAATTTAGATACGAGCCGCTTAGTGTAAATAATAAAAAGGAACTTTGGATTTCAAGGCTGCAAAATGCAAAAAATAAGCATTTTCCAGTCCCTCGTATATATGATTATGATCTAGTGTGGAAAAGAATAATAAATAACGCACAGAATACTAGGGATCAAAAACAGTTTTTTGGAGGATTTGTTGGCTTTGATGATTCACCTAGAAGAGGAAGAAAGGCGAAGATAATACTTGGACAAACACCAGATAAATTTGAAAAATATCTGAGCGCATTATATAAAATATCAAATTTGCAGGAGAAGGAATTTCTTTTTTTAACAGCCTGGAATGAATGGGGAGAAGGAGCATATTTGGAACCGGATACAATTGATGGAGACAAATATTTGAAAGCTATTAAAAGGATTGTTGAAAAATGAATACTATTAAACTTATCTATCGGAATACCATTAAAGTGATTGCCTTAAAAATTAAATATGTACTATTTAAGATTAAATGGAGAAAAAGAAATAGCCATAACGATACAATTGCTATGAACTTTTTTCCTGTTTTGGATGTGGAAGTTGGATGCAATACATATGGAGAACTCAATGTTTATAAGTTTAATGAAAATTCTAAAATAAAAATCGGCCATTTTTGTTCGATTGGGCAAAATTCAAGTTTTATATTAGATGCAGACCATTATATAAATCATATATCAACATATCCATATAAAGCAATGATGCTGCATTCAGTTAAATTTGAGGCAATTAGTAAGGGAAACATCATTGTCGATGATGATGTATGGATTGGATATGGCGTGACAATAATGTCTGGAATACATATTGGCCAAGGGACTGTTATTGCAGCTGGATCTGTGGTTACGAGAAATGTGCCTCCATATGCGATTGTCGGCGGAGTCCCGGCAAAGGTAATCAAATATCGATTTGAACCTGAAATGATAGAGGAATTATTAAAAATTGATTATAGCAAGTTGACGGATGAGATAATTAAAGAACATATTGATGAACTTTATACGGAACTTAAGGATATAAAACAACTTGAATGGATTCCGAAGAAAGGATGATGGATAAAGGAAGGAATAATCTTGGTATATGGATGGAAAATATAAATGTGAGTTTGGAGAGCTATTTAAAGTTAATAGTACTAATGAATAGCATAATAGGCAGATATGGTGCGGCTATAGGGGATTGGGGTTGCTATACAGTTAAGGAGCTTATATTATATGAGCAAATCAAATATTAAGAGAAATACAGTGTATAATATTATCAAGACGTTTTCTTCAGTTTTTTTCCCACTTATTACATTTCCTTATATATCCAGAGTGCTGCATCCAGAAAATGTTGGGAAAATAAACTTTGGTAGTTCAATCGTCAGTTATGTATCTATGTTAGCGACATTAGGGGTAAACACATATGCCGTTCGAGAATGTGCAAAAGTAAAAGATAACAGAGAAAAATTAACGGAAGTATCCGGGCAGATCCTATCAATTAATATGGTGACCACAGTAGTTGCTTATGCTGTGCTTGGAGTTTTATTGGTGTTTTGTCGCCAATTAAGAAATTATCGTTTTTTAATTGGAATACAAAGTCTATCCGTAATTTTTATTACATTTGGTGCAGATTGGTTAAATACTGCTATGGAGGATTTTCGATATATAGCTTTGAGAACAACAGTTTTTCAGTTTATATCATCAATTTTGATGTTTTTGTTTGTTAATCAACCTAATGACTATATGAAGTATGCCTTAATTACAGTAATAGCAACAAGTGGCAGTAATGTTATGAATATATTTTATCGGAAAAAGTTTTGTATAACAAGACTAACTTATAAAATGGATATAAAAAAACACTTGCCACCAATTTTGGGGCTATTTGCGATGCTTGTAGCACAACAAATATTTACAATGTGTGATACTACGATTATTGGCTTAATTTTAGGGGATTATGAAGTGGGGCTGTATACTACAGCATTAAAGGTTTATCAAATTGTAAATCAGGTGGTTGTATCAATTACATGGGTGGTTATGCCACGGTTGTGTGTGGCATATGCAAATAATAATATTTTGGAAATTAAAAGGTTATTGAATTATGTGTTGAAGTTTACGTCTATTTTAGGTATCCCTTGTGTAGTAGGTATGTTCATGATAAGTCAAGAGATTATTATAGTGATTGGGGGCGAGGCTTATTTGGGGTCAGCGAAGGTGCTCAGGGTTTTATCGGTGTCCCTTGCCATGACATTTATAAGTAATTTTTTCTTGAATACTAATTTATTGGCAGCAGGAAAAGATAAGTTATGCACAATTATATGTATTATCACTTCAATATTTAATATTATAACAAATTTGCTATTTATTCCTATGTTTGGAATAATTGCTGCTGCAGTAACTACATTGGGTTCGCAAATTCTAATTGTTTGTATATGTATTCTATATTTAGATAAACGGATTAAAATCTTTAGAATGTTTATTGTAGCAATAAAGCCCATTGCGGCAGCATTTGGTATGACGTTTGTTGTATCTGCGATCATTAAATTCATACCAAATAATTATGCCTGCGTTGCTATGTCAATAGCATTTGGTGGTGTAGCATATTTTTTGATGCTTATCTTGTTGAAAGAACAAGTAGTTACAGGGTATGTTGATAGATTAAAGGTTAAAATGAAGGAAAAATAGAATGTTAAATAAAGCAAATGGGCAATTAACAAAATTTATAGATTTTGTTTATGCAGCAATGGTTTCCAGAAGATTAATGCCGGATGAATTTTTTGTTTGTAGTAGAGGGATTGGCGATACAATTATTTTTTTGTCTAGGTTAAAAGAATATAATGAAGTTTATCATAAAAAGGTGAATATTATTATTCCTGAAAATCAGTATATTCTAATACAACCTTATCAAAAATATATTAATAAGGTCGAAGTGAAAAATACCAGAAATGTTAAAAGATTAATTACGGCTATTTGGGAAAATAATAGGGTGTCAAAAAATTTGCAGTTCATTTTGCCGCCAAAGGCAGATAAACTATTGAATGGCGATATTACATTATTTGATCTCATTGGTGTTGTTTTAAATCTTAAGGGAATTGAATTTGAACGGCCATTTTTTAAATGGAAGGATGGAAGGCGGGAGCAGTTGTTTTCTCAGTTGGAAATTATGCCCAAAAATTTTGCGATTATTGCACCGGAAGCGGTTACAGTGAAAGGTGTTTCTAAGGAATATTGGAAATGCGTAGTGCAAAAATACCATGATGAAGGATTGATGGTATTAGAAAACGGAAATCGTCTCTTAAATCCTGTTTTTGGTGATAAAAGAGTTTTTGTTGATTTGGATGAAATGTATCTACTTGCAGATGAAGCGGTTTCGATAACAAGCATGAGGAGTGGGCTGGCGGATTTGTTTGCATACACAAGTACGCCATTGACTGTGGTGTATCCAGATACGGATTCCCATAAATTATATTCATTCAAGGGGATGCCGTTTGCAGATAACGTTATAGAAATAGTAAATGGAGGAAATGTATGAGTTGTGATTACATTATCGTACAAGCTGGTGGAAAAGGAACTAGGATGAAAAGATTAACTGCAAATAAGCCGAAAGCTTTAGTGCCGGTGGACAATCTTCCGATGATTTTCCATCTGTTCAAAAAGTATCCAGATAAAAAATATATTGTTATTGGTGATTATAAATACGATGTGCTAAAGAATTATTTACGTGAATTTGCAGAGGTCGATTACCAAATTGTTTGCGGAACTGGCCATAGCGGAACTTGTGCAGGGTTAAGAGAGGCGATTTCATATATTCCCTCAAATAGGCGATTTATGCTCATTTGGTGTGATCTTATTTTGTCCAGTGACTATGAGATCCCGGAATCTGATAATAATATAATTGGTATCTCAAGGGATTTTATATGCAGATGGAAATACAAGGATGGTAGATTTGTTGAGGAAAGAAGCGTCGAATATGGCGTAGCTGGTCATTTCATTTTTAAAGATAAATCTTACCTTATAGATGTACCTGAAGATGGTGAATTTGTAAAGTGGATTCAGTCTAAGGGATATGTATTCCAGGAACAAGGTCTTTATCGGACTCATGAATACGGATTATATGAAGAATGGGATAAACTTTCAAAATCTCGTTGTCGTCCATTTAATCGGATTAAAATTGAAGGAGATAGGGTTTATAAAGCAGCTATAGATGAACAAGGAAAGAAGCTGGCAGTGCATGAAGTGTCATGGTATAAGAAAATACGTAAAGTCTGTTTTGAATATATACCGGAGATTTATGAATATGAGCCACTTTGTATGGAACGCATAAATGGTAAAAATATTTATGAATATACAACTCTTCCAAGGGAGCAAAAGCGAAAAGTACTTGAACAAATTATTAACTGTTTAAAGCAGATACATGATCTTGATAGTATGCCAGCCGATAAAAATAGCTATAAGATTGCATATTTAAATAAGACTTATGACAGGCTAAAAAAAGTAAGGTATCTTGTCCCGTTTGCTAATGATAAAACTGTTTTAATTAATGGGAAAGTTTGCAGGAATATTTTTTATCACCAGGAAGAATTGGAAAAGTTAGTTATGTCATATTGTCCAGAGAAATTTAAGTTAATTCATGGGGATTGTACATTCAGCAATTTAATGCTTAAGCAAGATAGCATACCCATATTGATAGATCCGAGGGGATACTTTGGTACTACGGAGTTTTATGGTGATGCAGCTTATGATTGGGTTAAGCTTTATTATTCGTTGGTTAGTAATTATGATCAGTTTAACCTTAAAAGGTTTAATCTCAGAATTAACAAGGGGAAAATTGAACTCGAAATTGCATCTAACCATTGGGAATGCATGGAGGAGGATTTTTTTGAACTTTTAAAAGGGGAAGTTACCTGTAAGCAAATGAAGCTTCTCCTTGCAATTACTTGGCTTAGCCTTACTACATATGCATGGGAAGATTATGACTCTATATGCGGAGCGTTTTATAATGGGTTATATTATTTGGAGGAAGCATTGAATGGCTAGTGCATTTGAGAAATATTTTATTCGCGACTTCCATATTATTGAAGAAGCGTTAAAGTCTATTGACGTTGAGGAAATGGACAAGTTGGTTGATGCATGCGAGGAAAAACTTAGGGAAGGGTATAAGATTGTGGCATCAGGTTTGGGAAAGAATGTCCCCATTTGTGATAAATTTGTTGGGACAATGCTTTCTCTGGGATTAGATGCAAATTTTTTACATACGAATACAGCTGTGCATGGGGACATGGGGATGGTGAAACCAGGTGATTTAGTTATTATTCTTACTAAGAGTGGGGCAACAGCAGAATCTGTGTATCTCGTAGATTTGCTTAGCAAACGCAAAGGGGTACAGTTGTGGTTGCTTAGTTTTAAAAAACATAGTATCTTAGCTGATAAAATGGAAAATAAACTAATTATCACTTTGAAGCATGAAGGTGATTTGTGGGATGTTGTGCCAAATCATTCCACTACAATTAACCTTATTATATTGCAAAAGGTTGCTATGGAATTAAGTAAGAGGATGGGATTGAATTTGGACAAGGATTTTAGACCGAATCATCCGGGTGGAGCGATAGGAGCATTGTTGAGTCATGAAAAGTAAGTTAAAGTTGTCGATGCTTGGTCATACATGGATTTTAGATCTTGATGGAACAATTGTGAAGCATAATGGATATAAGATCGATGGTGCGGATACATTTCTTGAAGGTGCGGAATATTTTCTTAAGGGTATTCCCGATAAGGATATGGTTATATTTTTGACTTCAAGAACGGAAAAACATCGAGAAATCACAGAAAAATTTTTGAAGGATAACCAAGTAAGGTATGATTATATTATTTTTAATGTACCGTATGGTGAAAGAATCTTGATAAATGATGATAAGCCGAGTGGATTACAAATGAGCATTGGAATTTGTAAGAAAAGAGATGCTGGTGATTTGCCATTAATTGAAGAAAATGCTTTGATGTAGTCGGCTATGTTTTCTTTTGGTCAAGTTAACGAGCGAACAGTAACTAGATACAGCAAAATTTTTTGAAAATTGGAAATATGGTTGAAGTTTTCTCCTGTTATGGCATCTTATGATCAAAAAAGCATCTGCTGGAACAGGTGCTTCTCTGGGAAACTACCGATAGACGGTTAGCCCCATAATATTAAAGTAAAAATAACTGCTCAGCTTTGCGGGCGAGGGCGGTTATTTTTGTGTTTTTTGATTATCTCTTCGGCTCCTTGTCAAGCAGGCAATCGGGAATTTATTTGTTTTCCCGTGCTACTTGGCATGGATTCCCATATGCTTTTATCATGCATTTCAATTTTTTCTTCTTCTGGTTTTTCTGCATATTTTGTTTTGCGATCTGGATTCGATCAATAAGCATATTTTAAAAGCATCATGATACCCGGCATAATACCTGCTCCTGCTAATCCGCAAAAAATACAATACCAACCATTGAAAAAATAGCACCAGTTATCAAATCACTTCTTTTCATCATTTTTGCTCCTTTCATAAATAAAAATTTCTTCTATTGATTTGTTAAAAAAGTTGGATATTACAAATGCTAATTCCAAAGAGGGATTGTATTTACCTGTTTCTATTGAACTAACAGTCTGTCTTGAAACTTTAATTGCCTTTGCAAAATCTTCTTGGTTCATACCTAATCCTTTTCTTAGTTCTTCAACTCGATTTTCCAAATAAGGGTTCCTCCATTCTGACAAGGTTCCTTTACATTTTAATTATAATCACTAACGCATATTTTGTCAAGTTTCCTTTGCAAATTTACCATATCATCGGACAAGCAGCAATATTTTTATAAGAAAAGCGGCCTGTTCAAATTGCGCGCAAGATTCCGCTGTACAAAAACCTTGACATTACTAGGCAGTTGTAATAAAATTATAGGCAGAAGATTTTGTAAAAATCTTGGGGATATTAAATAATTAGATAAGGAGAATGAGCTATGGTAAGCAAAACACTGACAGTAGTAAATCCATCCGGCCTTCACTTAAGGCCAGCAGGGGTGTTATCCCAGACTGCAATGAAGTTCAAATGTGATGTGATTATCGAGTGCGGGGAGAAGAGGATTGTTGCTAAGAGCGTGTTAAACGTTATGGCGGCAGGCATTAAGTGCGGAACGGAAATTAACTTAATCTGCGATGGGGAGGACGAAGCAGAGGCGTTAGAGACGTTAACTAAGGCGATTGAGGACGGTTTAGGGGAGAAGTAGTTAAGCCGCTTTACGTATTACTATTTTTTATCCCAGGGATTTGTCTTGGCAGGCTGCCTGGCCTAGTACTGCGTTGCGTAAATTCCAGTGAATATGCACCCGCTGTCTACGTCATCTGTAAATCCCACGAAACTCGACGTAGCACCACTACGCCTTCGTTTCGCGGGATTCACATCTAACGCAGACATCAGACGCCTATTCACCGTTATTTACGCAACGCAGTACTAGCCAGGCGTGACAAGAATTTTAAGTATGGCGAAGAAGCTGTTACCTGTGCAAGGGGCAGCTTCTTTTTTGCCCTTTAGTGCGCGTTTGAAAATTCATTTCCGCAGACACGCAAAAATATTTGCCGTCAAAGCAGTGTCAAAACCGTGTGTGCGATTAGATAGATTTAGAGATAATGAGGAGAAAGAAAGGGAAAGATTATGGAAATCAACCAGGTAAAAAATCCTGATGCCGCCCTGGGCCTGTATGACCCCAGGTTTGAACATGATAACTGCGGTATCGGTGCAGTTGCCAACATTAAGGGGATAAAAACCCATAAAACCGTAGACCAGGCTCTTCACATCGTGGAGAATCTGGAGCACAGGGCAGGGAAGGATGCGGAAGGGAAGACGGGGGACGGCGTAGGGATCATGCTGCAGATCTCCCACAAATTCTTTAAGAAGGTGACAAAGCCCCTGGGGATTGCCCTTGGCGGGGAGAGGGAGTACGGCGTGGGGATGTTTTTCTTTCCCCAGGACGAGCTGGCCAGGAACCAGGCCAAGAAAATGTTTGAGATTATTGTGAAAAAGGAAGGGCTTAACTTCTTAGGCTGGCGGGAAGTGCCTAACTGCCCGGAGATTTTAGGGCAGCGGGCGGCAGATGTGATGCCTTACATCGCCCAGGGTTTTGTGGAAAAGCCTTTGGATGTTCAGGCCGGGCTGGAGTTTGACCGGAAGCTGTACGTGGTGCGCCGGGTGTTTGAGCAGAGCAATGAGGACAGCTACGTGGTGTCCCTAAGCAGCAGAACCATTGTCTACAAGGGAATGTTTCTGGTGGGGGAGCTGCGGCTGTTTTTTGAGGATCTTCAGGATCCGGACTATGAGACGGCCATTGCCCTGGTGCATTCCCGCTTTTCCACCAATACCAATCCCAGCTGGATGCGTGCCCATCCTTACCGGTTTATCGTCCACAACGGGGAGATCAATACCATCCGCGGGAACGTGGATCGGATGAAGGCCAGGGAAGAAACCATGGAGACGGCTTTCTTAAAGAATGATATGTACAAGGTGCTGCCCATTATCAGCCAGGAAGGCTCCGATTCCGCCATGCTGGACAATGCCCTGGAATTTATGGTGATGGGGGGCATGGAGCTTCCCAAGGCGGTGATGATCACCATCCCTGCGCCCTGGGAGCATGACAAGTCCATGCCCCAGGAGGTAAAGGATTTTTACCGGTATTACGCCACCATGATGGAGCCCTGGGACGGGCCGGCATCCATCCTGTTTACCGACGGGGATGTGGTGGGCGCCGTCCTGGACAGGAATGGGCTGCGGCCTTCCCGGTACTATATTACTGATGACGGATATATGATCCTGGCCTCCGAGGTGGGGGCTATCGATATTGACCAGTCCCATGTAGTCAGGAAGGATCGGCTGAAGCCGGGGCGTATGCTTTTGGTGGATACGGTTAAAGGGGAATTGGTCAATGACGAGGATTTAAAGGAAAAGTATGCCATGGAGCAGCCCTACGGGGAATGGCTGGACGCCCAGCTGATTGATCTGGCAGGCCTTCCCATCCCCAATAAGGGGGTGGAAAAGCTGGAGGATGGCCGCAGGCTCCGCTTGCAGAAAACCTATGGCTATACGTATGAGCAGTTTAAAACCATGATTCTGCCCATGGCCCTCAATGGGGCGGAGGCGGTTTCCGCCATGGGGGCGGACAGTCCGCTGGCGGTGCTTTCCAAGCTCCATCAGCCTTTGTTTAACTACTTTAAGCAGCTGTTTGCCCAAGTGACCAACCCGCCCATTGACGCTATCCGGGAGGAGATTGTCACCTCCACCACCGTTTATGTGGGGAAGGAAGGGAACCTTTTGGAGGATCTGCCAGGGAACTGCCATATTTTAAGCGTCAGCAATCCGATCCTGACCAATACGGATCTGCTGAAAATCAAGCATATGAAGAAGGAAGGCTTCCAGGTGGAAGTGATTTCCATTACCTATTATAAAAATACTTCCTTAAAAAAGGCCATTGAGCGCCTTTACCTGGAGGTGGATCGGGCTCATAAGGGCGGGGCAAACATCCTGGTATTAAGCGACCGGGACATTGATGAAAACCGTGTGCCCATCCCATCCCTTTTGGCGGTTTCCGCCCTTCACCAGTACCTGGTGCGGACGAAAAAGCGCACCAGCGTGGCGCTGATCTTAGAAAGCGGGGAGCCAAGGGAGGTGCATCATTTCGCCACCCTTTTAGGCTATGGGGCCAGCGCCGTGTGCCCGTACCTGGCCCATGAGTCCGTCCGTGCTTTGATTGATGCGGGGATGCTGGATAAGGATTACTATGCGGCGGTAAATGATTATAACCTGGCGGTTCTCCACGGGATCGTAAAGATTGCTTCCAAGATGGGAATTTCTACCATCCAGTCCTACCAGGGAGCGCAGATTTTTGAGGCGATCGGCATATCAGCGGATGTGGTGGAGCAGTATTTTACCAATACGGTCAGCCGGGTAGGGGGGATTGCCATTAAGGATATTGAGGATGACGTGGACAGCCTTCATTCGGCGGCCTTTGACCCTCTGGGGCTGGATGTGGATCTGACCTTGGACAGCGTAGGCAGCCATAAGCAGCGGGCAGGGCAGGAGGAGCATCTGTATAATCCTAGGACCATCCACCTTTTGCAGGAGGCGGTGCAGAAAGGGGATTATGAGCTGTTTAAAGCTTACTCCCATGCCCTTTACGGGGAAAACCAGATCCGGAACTTAAGGAGCCTGATTGACTTTGAATTCCCGGAGGACGGGGGCATCCCCATCGATCAGGTGGAAAGCGTGGAGTCCATCGTAAAACGGTTTAAGACGGGAGCCATGAGCTACGGCTCCATTTCCCAGGAGGCTCATGAAACCCTGGCAATTGCCATGAATAAGCTTCAGGGGAAATCCAATTCCGGCGAGGGTGGGGAGAGCTTAGAGCGATTGGTTCCCGGGGCTGACGGGATTAACAAGTGCTCGGCCATCAAGCAGGTGGCTTCCGGGCGGTTCGGCGTGACTTCCCGGTATCTGGTCAGCGCCAAGGAGATCCAGATTAAAATGGCGCAAGGAGCCAAGCCAGGGGAAGGCGGGCAGCTTCCTGGGCAGAAGGTGTATCCCTGGGTGGCCAAAACCAGGCATTCCACCACGGGGGTAGGCTTAATCTCCCCGCCGCCTCACCATGACATTTATTCCATCGAGGATCTGGCTCAGTTAATCTATGATTTAAAGAGCGCTAATACCAGCGCCAGGATTTCCGTCAAGCTGGTTTCCGAGGCTGGGGTGGGCACGGTGGCTGCCGGGGTGGCCAAGGCCGGGGCGCAGGTGATTTTGATTTCTTCCTTTGACGGCGGCACAGGGGCAGCCCCCAGGAACTCCATCTACAATGCGGGCCTTCCTTGGGAATTAGGGATTGCGGAGGCTCACCAGACGCTGATTATGAACGGCCTTCGGGACAAGGTAATCCTGGAAACCGACGGGAAGCTGATGACCGGAAGGGATGTGGCCATCGCCTGTATGCTGGGGGCGGAGGAATTCGGCTTTGCCACGGCTCCCTTAGTGGCCTTGGGCTGCGTGATGATGCGGGTGTGCAACCTGGATACCTGCCCGGTAGGCATTGCCACCCAAAATCCCAAACTGCGCAGGCGTTTTAAGGGGAAGCCGGAATACGTGATGAATTTCATGAAGTTTGTGGCTCAGGAGCTGAGGGAGTATATGGCTGCCCTTGGGATGCGCACGGTGGATGAGCTGGTAGGGCGCACGGAACTGTTAAAGAAAAAAGAGGAGATTCCGTTTAACCGGGCGGCCAAGGTGGACTTAAGCAGGATCTTAGGCAATCCTTTCCAGGGAAGGAAGCTGGCCGGATACCACGAAAAGCAGGTGTATGACTTCCGCTTGGAGGAAACGGTTGATGTGCGGATCCTGATGAAAAAGCTGAAATCCGCCCTGGCCTCCAGGCAGAAGCGGAATATTTCCATCCAGGTATCCAATGTGGACAGAACCCTGGGAACCATCCTGGGGGCGGAGATTACCCGGGCGTATCCGGAAGGCCTGCCGGAGGATACCTTTGCCGTGAAGTGCAGCGGCTCCGGCGGGCAGAGCTTCGGGGCCTTTATCCCGTCGGGCCTTACCCTGGAGCTGGTAGGGGATTCCAATGACTACTTTGGCAAAGGCTTGTCAGGAGGGAAGCTGATGGTCTATCCGCCTTCAGGAGTCCGCTTTTTGGCAGAGGAAAATATCATTATCGGCAACGTGGCTCTCTACGGGGCCACAAGCGGCAAAGCCTTTATCAACGGCATTGCGGGAGAACGGTTCTGCGTCCGCAATTCCGGGGCTACCGCAGTGGTGGAAGGGGTAGGCGACCATGGCTGCGAGTATATGACCGGGGGCCGGGTGGTGATCTTAGGGCCTACGGGGAAGAACTTTGCCGCAGGAATGAGCGGCGGCATCGCTTATGTGCTGGATGAAAACCGGGATCTATATAAGCGGTTAAATAAGTCCCTGGTGTCCTTTGAGGAGGTCTCCAATAAATACGATGTCCAGGAGTTAAAAACCATGATTGAAGAGCACGTGGCCTGTACAGGATCGGCTAAGGGGAAGCGGATTTTAGAGCATTTCGGGGAGTATCTCCCTAAATTTAAAAAGATCATGCCCCATGATTACCGGCGCATGATGAATACCATCGTCCAGATGGAAGAAAAAGGCTTAAGCAGCGAACAGGCGCAGATCGAGGCATTTTATGCCAATGTTAACCAGTAGGAAAGGGGACGGAAAATTATGGGAAAATCAACAGGCTTTTTGGATTACGGCCGCAGGGAGAATCCGTCCCTTGAGCCAAAGGAGCGGATTAAGCATTATCATGAGTTCCATCTCCCCGTCAGCGAGAAGGAGCGGCAGAGGCAGGGAGCCAGGTGCATGGACTGCGGCGTCCCCTTCTGCCAGTCAGGGATGGTATTAAAGGGCATGGTGTCAGGCTGCCCGCTAAATAACCTGGTTCCAGAGTGGAACGACCTTGTTTATACCGGCAACTGGGAGCAGGCGTATTACCGGCTTAAAAAAACCAATAACTTTCCGGAGTTTACTTCCAGGGTTTGCCCGGCGCCCTGTGAGGCGGCCTGCACCTGCGGGCTGAACGGGGATCCGGTTACGATCAAGGAAAATGAGTATGCCATCGTGGAAAAAGCTTACGGAAAGGGGATGGCTTCCCCCTGCCCGCCAGGGCTTCGCACCGGGAAAAAGATTGCTGTGGTAGGCTCAGGACCCGCAGGTCTGGCTGCGGCGGATCAGCTGAATAAGCGGGGCCATTCCGTCACCGTGTTTGAGCGCAGCGACCGTGCAGGAGGCCTTTTAATGTACGGGATCCCCAATATGAAACTGGAAAAGTGGGTCATCAACCGGAAGATCCAGGTAATGAAGGAAGAGGGCGTTACCTTTATCACCAACGGGGACGTGGGAAGGAACTACAAGGCCAATAAGCTTCTGCGGGATTACGACCGGGTAATCTTAGCCTGCGGGGCCTCAAACCCAAGGGATATCGCCGTTCCCGGCAGGGACGGCACAGGCATTATGTTTGCCGTGGACTTTTTAAAGGGAGTGACGAAAAGCCTTTTGGATTCTGATTTTGAGGACGGGAATTTCGTCAGCGGGAAGGATAAGCACGTGGTGGTCATCGGCGGCGGAGATACGGGAAACGACTGTGTAGGCACGGTGATCCGCCAGGGCTGCGCTTCCGTAACCCAGCTGGAAATGATGCCGAAGCTTCCGGACAAACGGGGGGAGGACAATACCTGGCCGGAATGGCCTAAGGTGTGCAAGACGGATTACGGCCAGGAGGAGGCCATAGCAGTGTTCGGCTCCGACCCCAGGGTGTACGAGACGACGGTAAAGGAATTTGTAAAAGACGGAGAGGGAAAGGTGTGCAAGGTGATCACCGTCCGTCTGTCATCGGAAACGGATCCGGAGACGGGACGGAAGGTGATGAAGCCTGTGGAGGGCAGTGAGCAGGAGCTGGCGGCGGACTTGGTATTGATTGCGGCAGGTTTTTTGGGGGCGCAGCAGTATGTGGCCGATGCCTTTGGGGTAGAGTTAGACGGCAGGGGCAACGCGGCGGTAAGGGAAGGAAGCTACCAGACGAATATCGATAAGGTGTTTGCCGCCGGGGATATGCGCCGGGGACAGTCCTTAGTGGTGTGGGCCATCCGGGAAGGCCGGGAGGCAGCCCGGGAAGTGGACAGAAGCCTGATGGGGTATACGAATTTGAAGTAAGTGGAGCGGAAGATGGGGAATGCGCGCCTTGCTGGCGCTTTCATATCAATGTGTGTTTGAAAATGATTTTCTGCCCAGCCGGCAATTTGTTTTTTGATGGCCAAAATGCGGTGTGTCAGCAGGAGCTGGCGGCAGCATGGTTTTCCCAAAAAGCCAGCCGAGATATTGATAAAATCCGTATTAACCAGGAATAATAGTAATAAGGTTAGATTAAAGTTAGATTAAGGAAACCTGGTTAAGCAGTGTTTTAAACGGTATCTAGACAATGCGGTATGGGAACGGAGGGCTTTTATGTGCACGGCAGCGGTTTATCAGACGAGGGATTTCTATTTTGGCAGGACATTGGATTATGGGTATTCTTATGGGGAAGGGGTTACGGTAACTCCGCGCAATTACCCGTTTCATTTTCGCTATATGGGGGATATGGGCAGGCATTACGGGATGATTGGCATTGCCCATATTGCCCAGGGCTATCCCCTTTACTATGACGGGACAAACGAAAGGGGGCTGGCGGCGGCAGGGCTTAATTTTGTGGGGAATGCCTGCTACCGCCAGCCTATGGCAGGAAGGGAGAATATTGCTACTTTTGAGCTGATTCCCTGGCTCCTTGGGCGATGCGCCACAGTGAAGGAGTGCAGGGAAAATCTGAGGAGGATCAACCTTGTGGGCATCCCTTTTCACGATCGCCTTCCGGAGGCAAAGCTTCACTGGATGATTGCCGATAAAAATGAAGTGATTACGTTAGAGTCGGTGGCGGAGGGAATCAAGGTTTACGATAATCCGGTAGGGGTGCTGACCAATGATCCGCCTTTCCCGGAGCTGATGTTCCAGCTAAATAACTATATGCACCTTTCCCCAAAGCAGCCCCAAAACCTTTTCGCCAAGGGGCTGAACCTTACGGCTTACAGCCGGGGCATGGGAGGGATCGGGCTTCCGGGGGATCTTTCCTCCCAGTCCAGGTTTGTCCGGGCGGCGTTTGTAAAGATGAATTCCGTGTCGGGGGATTCGGAGGATGAAAGCGTGAGCCAATTTTTCCATATCCTTGGCTCGGTGGAGCAGCAAAACGGCTGCTGCGAGCTGGAAGAGGGCGGATATGAGAAAACCCTTTATACCAGCTGCTGTAATGCGGAGCGGGGGATCTATTACTATACCTCCTATGGGAACCGGCAGATAACCGGGGTGGATATGTACAGGGAAGATGTGGAAGGAAGGGAGCTTTGCCACTATCCGCTGATTGGGGAGGAGCAGATACGGATGCAAAATTAGCTTACAAGAAGTTCGCTTGCCTGCAAGGGCGAACTTCGTAAGCTAACGAATAGCTTTGCCGTGAGTCATAGCGCAGCTTATATAGTGCAGTTGGCGTTTCTTGCGATGGGTTTACTGGCTTAGGAGAAACACATGAGTTTAGCGTCCGCTGCGCCACCGGCGGAGCGAAGCGTAAGTGGCGATGGAATATGGCCTGGCGCAGCGGAAAAGCAAAACGATTATCCAAATAATGATTTGACTTATCACACTTTCTCGTGTACGGTATTGCATATAATACAATCACCCAGAAAGGAAATGTTGATATGTCAGCGTTACAAACCCAGAGAGAACCAATTACCCTGGAACAATACGAAAATTTCCCGGAGGCTCTGAAAATCACCGCTTTTCGCTTTTTTTCATTATATATCGGATTCTGCCTAAATTACAACTATTTTTCCCGCTTCTTTGACCGCTCCCTTTAATTATTTGCTTCCTAAATTAAATAGCTGAAATTCAGCCAGGGCAAGAATGCTTGCTTTCACTGGATTTCAGCTATCTGCTAAATGTCCGCGATGATAGAACTCTCCAAAGCCCTTTATCTTTGGCCGGCATTTCTTTTATGGCGGCGATCGCTTATTTTTCCAAACTCTTCATGGTGGGGAGAGTTAATAAGTCCTTTAACCCCTTCCATGCAACTTTCCAAAAGGTTTTAAATCCTAGCTTTTCGACAATCCCTTTGCTCCTGCGCCAACATAAATCTCTCTATCTCTTTGCAAGTCACTGTATTGATTGTCACTGTTTTGTCACCGAATTGTCACTACCACAAATTAGCCTACAGCCAAAATGCATCTCTGTCAGCGGTTTGTTATTCGACTGTATACCGATGGGTACTTGAATTTTAATATTCATTATAGTCATCGTTTCTCACTTTTCTTTGACATAAAAAAATCTATGGTCATATTTCATATCTACATTAAAAAAAGTTGAAAAGCTGGATATATTTCGTACTGTCTGATATCGAATATCTTTCATCAAACGGCATAAACCCATTTTTATCATTCTGGTAAAACTCCAACAGTTTAGGCTTGTCCTCGCACTCTAAAAACACAATTCCTCCGCCTATATCATGCTGAACCTTTTCTAAAATCTCGAAAGTCAAATCCATCAATTCATTTCCACTAATCGTTTTTCCATCCTCAACCGCATAATTTTTTCCAAACTGCGCAATTAAAAATGCCGAAACCGTATAACAATTTGTTTCCGTATCCAATATGGCATATCTGCTGATTTTTCTGCGTTTGGTATTGGATAACCTCATATTCCCAATTTCAACCGCTTTATGTGCCAGCGTAAATATAGCTATAATTTTTCCATTTTCATTTATCACGAAATATGTAACCGATAATTTTTTCTTTGCAAATTCTATCGCATGATCCACGACAAAATGTTCTATTTCCGGGTTAACCGGACAAGAAAACTCGGAAAGACGCTGTTTTAATTTCGTCTCTCCGATTGCCCCAATCATATCTAAAATATTAATTGTTTCAAACTGCTTCATTTTACGGGGTCTCCCTTGGCCATTAACTGTCTGATAGCATCATAATCTGTCAATGGCGGTTTAACCAGAATGGATGATTTCCTCTTCGGTTTATTCTCCGACGCTTCAAGAGCATCAATAAACGCTTCCGCCTTCTTTGGATCACTAATCCTTACTTTTGCAAAAATACTGGATGTTGCCATATAAAAGCGCCTCCTTTATCACTTCTTAATTGTAGTATATGCTAAAATGCTGCTTAGCTATACATCGTCTATCCCATTCTGACACTGTGTGAAAATAATGTATGAATGAATCAACAACAATTCTTCTTATATTTTATCGTAAGTTGCAGCCATGGTCAACAAGTAAATTTCACCTGCTCCAAATTCCAAATTGTGAACTATTCTTTTCATTGTATTGACTGCCGCCAACTAATAATTGTTGTTAATTTCTGTCAAAATATAGATTCCGCCAGGATTTCAGCCGCTTAAAATCAATCGTCAAAAATCCACCATATAGGGGCTGTCTGTAATTACTCTATACGGTGGATTTTGGCATTACGATTTGGCTATCAGACAACGTCTTCATCTGTGCCGCTTTTTGACGAACGCCCGTTCTCTTTTAACTTCTCCTCCAGGTTGTCAAATTCCCTCTCCGCCAGTTCCTTTGTGACATCTGTGTAGATATCAAGCCTCCATAATTGCCTGTGCAATTGCTGCTCCTCTTGTGTTCTGTCTGTTTCTGCGTGCCATAAGTGCTGTACCCATCCTTTTCTTCATCCTTTCTTTGAGTGTAGCACACTTTATATAGAAAAATAAAGTATGCAGTTAGATTTGTTGTATTTCTAACGTACACACTTTATTTTACACTCCCAAAAGAAAGATTTTTTCCCTTTGACCGGACTTATCTATTTCTACTATTCTCTACATAAATCTTGTTTTGATTGTCACTAAATTGTCACTGTTCTGTCACTGAAAAGCAGCATCCTTTATCATGTAATGTTTTAAAACCCTTTATTTCTCGGATAGTTTGCTTATGGAGCGGATTTTTTATTTTTCTAAACTCTTCATGGTGGGGAACAACAGCACATCCCGTATCGCTGCCGAGTCCGTTAACAGCATCACCATCCGGTCAATTCCAAACCCAATTCCGCCGGTAGGAGGCATTCCCACCATCAGCGCATTGATGAAATCCTCGTCCGTGTGGTTGGCTTCCTCATTGCCCTGGGCCAGCATCTCTTCCTGGGCGGCAAAGCGCTCCCGCTGGTCGATGGGATCATTTAACTCGGAGTAGGCATTTGCCATTTCCCAGCCGTTCATAAAGAACTCAAACCGCTCCACGTATTCAGGATTATCCGGTTTTTTCTTGGTCAGCGGCGAGATCTCGATGGGGTGATCCATGACAAAGGTTGGCTGAACTAAGTGCTCTTCCACAAACTCTTCAAAGAACAGGTTCAGGATGTCACCTTTCTTATGGCGCTCTTCAAATTCCACGTGATGCTCCTTGGCGGCGGCTCTGGCTTCCTCCAGCGTATGGATCTGGGCAAAGTCCACCCCGGAGTATTTCTTTACTGCGTCCA
>Ga0137297_10478_pt1 | contig 29726 bp, 27 predicted proteins | sample RamsorincwithD2O_FD_97191 | JGI IMG/M metagenome (GOLD analysis project Ga0137297, IMG submission 97191) | Mouse cecal microbial communities from Vienna, Austria - Mucin amended with D2O | ecosystem: Host-associated > Mammals > Digestive system > Large intestine > Cecum | place: Austria: Vienna...
AGGTCATGGCCTAAAGCAATGGCTTCCACCAGATCCTCATTCATCCGCAGCGCCTTGGCAATGGTTCTTGCATTCTGGGATACCTCCAGGGTGTGGGTCAGCCTGGTTCGGTAGTGATCCCCCTTGGGCGCTAAAAATACCTGTGTTTTGTCCTTCATCCGCCTGAAGGATTTGGAATGGAGAATCCTGTCCCGATCCCGCTGATAGACCGGACGTATATCGCAGGGTTCCTCCTTCTTAAGCCTCCCTTTGGAATCTCTGCTGCGGGCCGCATAGGGACTTAGATATTCCACTTCAAGCTGTTCCAGATTTTCGCGTATGTTCATTCATACTCCCCATTGGTCAAAAAGAATTCCTACTATTATTATTCGGCATCCGTCTTTCAATTCCTTTTATTTTTGTTGAAAACCTGTATTGTACAGCAAAGAGAGCCAAAGAACCGCGTTCCCCGGCTTCTTACCGGCAGATTTCATAAATGAACTCCGCGTTTTTGTCCATGGCGTCATATGCCGTTTTCAGGGGGGACATCTGAAATACATGCCACATTCCCTTAAAAATATCCAATTTCACGGAGACATTCTCCTGCACCAGCCTTTTGTGCAGCATCACAGAGTCCGAAAGCAGGATCTCATTCTCCCCCACCTGGATATAGGTGGGCGGAAAGCCCTCAAAATCTCCGAAAAGCGGGGAGATCATGGGATCCTTTGCCTCCTCCTTATCCGGATGCCCGGGGATATAATTCCGGATCATTCTCTCCAGATACTCCGCGTCCAGCACGGGATCCACCTCCGCTTTCGTCTTATGGGTCTTTCCCGAGGAGGTGAGATCCGTCCAGGGAGACATCAGCACCAGCCCCCTGGGAAGAAGTCTTCTCTGCTCTTTCAGCTTCAGGACCAGGGATAAAGCCATATTCCCCCCTGCGGAATCGCCGGCAAGAATCACGTCCCTTGCCCCATAGCCCAAAAGCATCAGGTAATTCCACGCTGCCATGGCGTCGTCTGTGGCGGCGGGATAAGGGTTTTCGGGGGCTAAGCGGTAATCAAAACAGAGCACGTCCATGGAGGTGCTGGAAGCCAGCTTTGTGGTCAGCGTCCTGGCATAGAGGCTGCTCCCCGTGGAATAACCGCCGCCGTGGCAGTACAGGATGATATATTTTTTCATGTGGGCCCGGTTCACGGAAACCCACTCTCCGGCCATCCCCTGGATGTCCACGGTGCGCAGCAGCATGTCCTTTGTTTTTCCAAACAGCTCCCCCACATGATCCTGGGACTGACGGTGCTTTTCAATATCCGGCTTATCGATCATGCCGTGAACCTTTCGGATCAGCACCATCATATTCTGATTCACGGTCTCCGCCGAGGGCTTTTTTACCAGAAATTTCTTTGTACTCATTGCTCTTTCTCATCTTTCTGAAAACTTTTGGCTTCATTTTAACACATCCCGCCATTTTTGTGGTATACTAAATCATTATTTATGACTTTCATTCAGGAGCACAGAAATTATTTTGAAGAAAAAAACATCGTCCCTCCCAAAATCACAGCAGTCCAAAGAGACTCCCCTTAAACCGGGCCATACTCCAAAGGCCTGGTATAAGCTGGATTTATCCGCAATTGTTTATCCCACCCTGCAGCGCAGGGATTTTTCCTCCGTATACCGTCTGTCGGTACTTTTAAAAGAGCCTGTGGATCCTGTGACCCTGCAAAAGGCAGTGGATCTTGCGCTTCCCCGGTTCCCCACCTACAAAACGGCGATCCGCAAAGGATTATTCTGGCGGTACTTAGAACCTAACAACCGGCCCGGCCCCTTTGTGCAGGCGGATATTCGGAATTTCTGTATGCCCATGCCCTTTAAGGCAGGCAGCCGCTATCTTCTGCGGATTTACTATTATGACCGCCGGATTTCCTTGGAAGCCCACCACTGTCTTGGAGACGGCACCGGCGGCATGTGCGTGCTTCAGACCATCACTGCCGTTTACCTGCGGCTTTTAGGCCATGAGGTTTCAAACGGCGGCTTTGTCATGGACATCAATCAGGCTCCCGACCCCGAAGAGCTGGAGGACGCCTATATGCGTTATGCCAACGCCAAGGTTTCTCCCGCCCGTCCCGGCGAAAAAACTTTCCGGGTCAGAGGCACCAGGGAGCCCTTTTTCACCTTCAATGTGATCGACGGCATTCTATCCGTGAAGGAGGTGATGGCAGTGGCCAAAAAGTACAATGCCACTCTCACCGAATATTTAAATGCGGTGCTCTTATACGCGCTTTTGCAAAAGCAGCAGTCGGAATGGCACTTAAAGCTTCGCCCGGTGAAAATTGCAATGCCCGTCAATCTCCGCCGCTTTTTCCCCTCCAAAACCCTGCGCAATTTTATCACCATGGTATTTCCCGTGGTGGATCCCAGACTGGGGGATTATACCTTTGAGGAGATTGTTATCCAGGTTCGCAATTACATGCGTTATTTTATTAACGAGAAATTCCTGCGAGGAGATATTACCACCAACGCCAACACCCAACGCAATCCCCTGATCCGGGTGGTCCCTCTCTTCATCAAGGACTTTGTGGTAAGACAGTTTTACACCCGTGTTCAGGATAAAAATTCCTCTGCCGGGCTGACCAATATGGGAGCCCTCAAGGTTCCTGAGAAAATGGCGCCTCATATAGAGCGCTTTGACATCTATATGGGCCAGCCCTTTTCCTCCCGCACAAACTGCGCCGTCGTAAGCTTTGAGGATACCCTCACCGTGAACTTTGCCAGCAGTATCATGGAAACCGATGTGGAGCGTTATTTTTTCCGGAAGCTGGTAAAGGACAAGATCCATGTTAAGATTGAAAGCAACCGTCAAAGCCTTGACGAACTTATTTAGAAAGGAGTTTCAATATGTCCTACTGTGTCAACTGCGGTGTGGAGCTGGAGTCGTCCTTAACGGAATGTCCGCTGTGCAATACGCCTGTTATCAATCCCAAAGAGCTCTACGACCAGAAAAAGACGTCCCCTTACCCCAAAAAACGGGGACAGGTGGATGTGGTCAGAAAAACCGATCTTTCTATTCTGATCTGCATCGTCTTAGGAGCCACCTCCTTAAGCTGCGCCGCCTTAAATCTTCTGGTTTTTTCAGGGAGCCCCTGGTCCTTATTTATCGTAGGGGCCTGTCTGATTTTGTTTGTGCTTGCCCTTCCCGTGGTGATCTACACCAAGCTGCCCATCTATATCTCCCTTCTGTTTGACGGGATCGCAGTGGGTTTTTATCTGTATATGATCACCTTTAACACGGCCGGCAGCGACTGGTTTCTGGGCCTTGCCCTCCCGATCGTAGCTCTGGCCACCATTCTGGTGGAAATCTTCACCCTGCTGCTTCGCTCCTTCTCCTTTTCCCACATCACCATGGCGGTGTACTTCTTTGCGGAAACCGCTTTTTTTTGCGTGGGAATCGAGCTTCTGATCCGGCACTATTATGAGCAGCCCATCCGGCTTGTATGGTCCGCGATCGTGCTCACCGTCTGCACGGTGATTGTGGTGCTGCTCCTTACCGTGCTCTCACGCAGAAGGCTGCGGGACGCCGTGAGAAGAAGGCTGCACTTTTAATATTTATCCGGATAATCCGTGCCGGTTTCTCCCTGCATTTTTGCGATATACTCCCGGGGATTTCGGCGCATGTCAAGCAGGGTGTCAAAGGCAAGCAGAAGCATTCTGTCCCCGTTTTGCCTGGTACCGCTGTTATCCCTGTCAAGCCTTGCCTTAAAGTGGTCCATCTGCCACACCATCACGTCCACTACGGTATATCCCTCTACCTTTGCCTGACAGGCGAAATTCCCGTTAGCGATATAATAGAGAAATTCCCTGTAAATTTCCTCATCCGCCGAGAGCTTTTCCCAAAACCGCCGGGCAAAGGCATCGTCCTCTCCTGCGTACCTGCACAGTTCTTTTATAAAACAAACCGCCTGTTTTTCCTCCAAATTTTGTCCCTCCCGTTTTTTTCATTATTTTCCATAAAATATTATAACGCAATCCGTATAAAATTTGTAATGAATTATTTGTCTGTTTTCAGACACAAACCCAAATTTTCTGTTATAATAAACTTTTAGAAATATGTTTGTGCTTTTGCATGACATATTATGCCAATGAATGAGAAAGGTATGGATACTTTTATGAGTGAGAAAATACTGGTAGTGGACGACGAAAAAGAAATCACTGATTTAATTACCCTTTATCTGCAAAACGAAAATTATACGGTCTATCCCATTTATGATTCCCTGAAAGCAAGCGAGCTCATTGAGACCCAGGAACTTGACCTTGCCATCCTTGATGTGATGATGCCCAATATGGACGGCTTTGCCCTCTGTCAGAAAATACGCGAAAACCACAATTACCCTATTATTATGCTGACCGCCAAGGAGGAAGAGGTGGACAAGATCACCGGGCTGACCCTGGGGGCAGACGATTACATGACCAAACCCTTCCGCCCTTTGGAGCTGATTGCGAGAGTAAAGGCTCAACTGCGCCGTTACAAGAAATATAACTCTGCCGCCCCGATGGAGGATTCCCACATCATCACCCACGGCGGTCTCATGCTCAACAGCCTCACCCACGAGTGTACTCTGGATGAAAAACCTCTGTCCCTGACTCCCACGGAATTTACCATCCTTTATGTGCTCTGTCAGCAAAAGGGCCGCGTCATCAATGCGGAGGAGCTTTTCCATGCCGTCTGGGGCGAGGAGTATTTCAGTAAAAGCAACAACACCATCACCGTACATATCAGACATTTGAGGGAAAAAATGAACGATTCCTTTGAAGACCCCAAATATATCAAAACCGTCTGGGGGTGTGGATACAAAATTGAAGCTTAAGGACAGAGTAAAATTTATCATATTTCTGGTTATCTTCCTTTGCCTGGCGCTTGGGATCGGAATCGGCATTTATTACCTGGCGGACGTGGTCTTTAACGGCTCCGTACTGGAATGGTTTGCACGCAACTATTTTTACTCCGAGCCTGCGTATGACCCTTCCACCAGGCATTCAGGCTACGCCTACCGTCCCGACTGGCCAAAGCTGAAGGGATTGTTTCTTGTACTCTTTTTTGCCGCGCTGACGGTTTTCGTATTCACAGTCTATCTGGCGGCTCATTTCCATGCCAAGGCAAGAGTGCGCAAATCCATCTCTGCCACCGGCCGTATGCTCCACACCTATATGCACCATGATGTGGAGCCCGATGAGGTTTTTCCCGCCGCTTACGCGGAGGTGGCCACCCAGGTAGTTCAGATCAAGTCCACCATGCAGCGTCACGAGCAGGCCATGCGGACGGAGACAGACCGCAAAAACGATCTGATCACCTACCTGGCTCACGATCTGAAAACCCCGCTCACCTCCGTAATCGGCTACCTGGATCTGCTGGAGGAGGCTTCGGACATGCCCACGCAGCAGCGCAAAAAATATATTCACGTTACCCTAGAAAAGTCCCTTCGCCTGGAAAAGCTGATCAATGAATTTTTTGAGATTACCAAATACAACCTGCAGCAAATCGTCCTGGAAAAAGAAACCATTGATCTCTCTTTTCTGCTGATGCAGCTTACGGATGAATTCTATCCCCTGCTCTCCGCCCACGGCAATACGGTGGAGCTTCAGGCAGAAGAAAACTTAACCGTCTATGGGGATTCCATGAAGCTTGCCCGGGTCTTTAACAATATCCTGAAAAACGCCATCTCCTACAGCTATCCTAATACTCCCATCAAGGTTTACGCCGGAAAGCGGGAGCAGGATATTTTTATCTGTTTTATCAATCAGGGAAAAACCGTCCCTGCCGAAAAGCTGGACGCCATTTTTGAGAAATTTTTCCGCCTGGATGAGGCAAGAAGCACCAATACCGGCGGCGCAGGCTTAGGGCTTGCCATTGCAAAGGAAATTGTAACTCTCCACGGAGGCTCCATCAGCGCGTCCAGTGAAAATGAAATGACTACCTTCAGCGTGTCCCTGCCCTCCTATTAGGATCGTTCGGCCGCCTTTCGTGCCTCCTTTCCCATACCGGGAAATTCCGCCTCCACAAAGAACCGCTCTTTCTCAAGCCCTGCCCTTACCGTTCCCCCCATGCACTCCGTAAGTTCTTTCACAATGGCAAGGCCCAGGCCGGTTCTCTTCCGGCTCCTTGAGGTGTCGCTGGTATAGAAGCGGTCGAAGATCCGGGGAATATCCGCCGCTTCGATGCTGTCCGTGGCATTGGCAATGCGGACGACCACCTTTTCCCGTCCGTCTTCCTTCTGCGTTTTCAGAGCCATCCGATACGCCCCGGTTCCATGAACCAGGGCATTTTTGATGAGATTTTCAAATATTCTTTCAAGAGCCGCTCTGTCCGCCCGGATATAACAGGGCTCCGGTTCCACGAAAATCTCCGGTTCGCAGGCCCTTTCGGAAAAATCCTCATAAAACAGGGACAGTGTTTCCGCAAACAGATTGCCTGCGTTCACCTCCTCCATGACAAAGCTCTCCTCCCCGGCTTCCATGCGTGCATATAAAAAGAGCTGATCCAGCAGTCCTGTGAGATCGTCCAGACGCCGTTCCACAATATGGGCATAGGCGCACCTCTTTTCCCCTGTCACATTTTCATTCTGCAGCATCTGCATATACCCTCTGGCCGATGTAAGAGGAGTCCGAATATCATGGGAGATGCTTGTAATGCTCTCCCGGTAGCTTCTGTTTTCCCTTGCGGTCTTCTCCGTGGAACTCCTGCTCTTCTCCAGAATACGGTTTACGGAAGAAATGAGCTCCTGAGTCTTTCCGATTTTTACCGCTGAGGTTAAAAGAAGGTTCGTCTCCTCCTGCTCTAAGATCCGAAGCTCCGAAAGCATATGGTTAACCTGCTTTCGATAACAGAACAGACGGGCGGACAAAATGCCCGCCCCAATGATCAGTAACATCACGCTGCCCACAAGCAATCCTTCCATATCAACGCCCTATCCTTTCGTGGTCCGTATGCCCTGCACAGCGGACTCTTTCCTTATTTAATGTCCGCTCTGGAAAAATGCCAGATTCCCAGCCCTGCAGAAAGCACCAGCCAGAAAAGAGCAACCAGGAGCGTCTCCAGGACATAACCGGCGGTAAACCCCTCATAAGGACAGTGTACGCTCCTGTTCACCAGCCAAAAACCGGAAATGGAAACCTCTCTCTTTTTCAGCCACAGATCCGCTCCCTCCATAATCAGCATGGGAAAGGCCGAGATTCCAATCCCTAAGGAGATTCCTGCGGCATAATTCCTGCAAAGATCGCTGGAGAGTACAAACAGTCCCGCAAGTGCAATTTCCATCAGAAGCTGAAGCCCCACATAAACCCCAAAATTTTTCCAGAAGTCCACGGTAAAAGCGCCGCTCCCCTTAAACCATAAGCCGCCCAAAAGCCCTGCCCCTATTCCAGCCAGAATAAGGGGAATCACCGCCAGCTCTGTTACGATCAGCTTGGAGAGGAAAATCTTCCGGCGCTCCCTCCCCTTTCCGACTACATTTTTCATCATGCCGCTTTCATATTCCCCTGTCACAAAAATACTGACGAATATGGCCAGCACACAGGGCATTAAGTCCCCGGAAAAGATCTGGCAGGTCAGTTCCATCATACTGAACTCCTCCCGGGCCTCCACCATAAGGCTCAGCACCCCGTACATCAAAGCCACCGCACAGACCACCACGGCAATACAAATAGAAAAGCTTTTGCTCCTCACCAGCTTATACCACTCCGCACTCAGTAAATTGATCATTTTCCCCAAACTCCTCTTCCCGATTTTTATTAACATAAGGATGTCTGGCGGAGCCTGACATCCGTTGTTTTTCCTACAAGTTCCATGAAATATCCTTCCAGATCCTGCCCTGCAAGATAGCTTTCCTTCAGGGATACACCTTTCCTTACCAAAGCTTCATTGATCCCCGCAGTGTCCTCCAATCTCTCAAACACCCGAAAGACTCCCGGCTCGGGTACGTCATAATTTTGAATGGAAAGCTCCTCCAAAGCTACTGCCGCCTTCTCCGGATGCTCCACCACAAGCTTTAAGCATCTGTGACAGCGCTTCTCCAAATCTGTGGCGCCAAGCTCCTCAATCAGCCGTCCGCCACGGATAATCCCATAATGCGTTGCGATCCTGGAAAGCTCGTCCAGTATATGGCTTGAAATTAAAACCGTGATCTGCTTTTCCCGATTCAGCTTTAATATAAGCTCCCGAATCTCACGGATTCCCGCAGGATCCAGTCCGTTCATGGGTTCGTCCAAAATCAGAAAATCAGGATTTCTCATCAGGGCAATGGCTATTCCCAGCCTCTGCCTCATTCCCATGGAAAAATTTTTTACTTTCTTTCTGCCGGAATCCAAAAGTCCGGTAAGCGCCAGCATTTCCTCCACCCGCTTTTTCTCTGTAATACCAAAACTCCTTCTTAGAACCTCAAGATTTTCCCGTGCCGTCATCCCTCCGTAAGCTCCCGGCTCCTCAATCAATGTTCCGATGCGCCTTCTGGCACGTTCAAGCTCTCCCGACCCGAAAAGCGTCATCCCGCCTGCGGTTGGAGCCGCCAATCCGGCAACCATGCGCATAAAAGTGGTCTTCCCGGCTCCGTTTTTTCCGATAAAGCCGTAAATGCTGCCCTTTTTCACGTGCATACTCACTTCATCCACTACATTGGCCTGCCCGTATCTCTTGGTAAGAGCGTCTGTCTGCAATACGTATTCCATAGGAACAAAACCTCTCCTTATCTTTATTTCTTTGTGTCTTCCTTATAAATAGAGTATAGCAGTCCGGGCTTTAGAAAGGATAGGGAAAGTTTAAAGAAAGTATAAAGTTTTACGGATTATTTCATCTTAAATCCAATCCCCCACACCGTCTGGATATAGGTTTCCCCGTTCCCAAGCTTTGCCAGCTTCTGGCGGATATTGCTGATATGAACGTTCACCGCATTATCCTCCCCCAAAAACTCCTCATTCCAGACCGATTCATAAATATTGCTTTTGGTAAAAACCTTCCCCGGATTCTCCATAAGAAGCGCCAGAATCAGATATTCCCGTTTGGTGAGCGTAAGCTCCTGCTCCCCTACAAAGGCGGAAAAGTCCTCGGGATACATGGTGATATCCTTATAATGAATCCTCTTTCTGCCCTCACTGTCCCGGGGCTTCTTCCCCGTCCCGGCCCATTCCTTCCTGTCTGTTCCGGGCTGTTCCTGCGGACCTTTCCCGCTGCGCCGAAGTACTGCCCCCAGACGGGCGATCAGCTCTTCCGTGTCAAAGGGCTTGACCAGATAATCATCGGCTCCTGCTTTTAAAAGCATGATCCGGGTTTTCAGGCTTTCCCTGGCGGAAGCCACAATCACTGCCGTCCCAGGGCTTTCCTCTTTGATCTTTGACAATACCTCCTCTCCTGCCATGCCCGGCAGCATCAAATCCAGGATCACTGCCGCAGGCGGACAGTTCTTTACATGCAGCATGGCCTCTGTCCCCGAAAAAGCCTGAATATTCCGGTAACCATTCAGAGTCAGGAGTTCTGAGAGCATTTGGTTAATATCATTATCATCCTCCGCGATCAGTATATAGTCTTCCATATCTGTCCCTTTCCATTTATAAAAGCCTCTTTTTATGGAAAATCCTAAAAATGAAGAACCCCCGGCCCGAAAGCCGGAGTTCCCCCTCTTCTTACTCTTTGTAATAGAATGCAGGCCGCATCCTTATCTGAAATATGCCACACCGGATTCAAAAATCTTCAAATCCTGTTCGCCGTATATGTTTATGGCAACGCCGTCTCCCCGGCGCTCCGCGTGAGCCATCTTGCCAAATACCCTGCCGTCGGGGGAGGTAATTCCCTCGATCGCCTGATAGGAACCGTTAATGTTCCACTCCTCGTCCATGGAAAGATTTCCGTTTATGTCACCATACTGGGTGGCCACCTGTCCGTTTGCAAAGAGCTCTTCAATCAGCTCCTTTGGCGCCACAAACCTTCCTTCCCCGTGAGAAGCGGGAACCGCGTAGGTTTCGCCCAAAACCGCCTTCTGCAGCCAGGGTGATTTATTGGAAACCACCTTTGTATAAACCATTTTGGAGATATGGCGGTTAATTGTATTGAAGGTGAGCGTAGGTGAGCCCTCTTCCTGCCCCACAATCCTGCCATAAGGCACAAGCCCCAGCTTAATCAACGCCTGAAATCCGTTGCAGATCCCCAGGATCAGTCCGTCTCTTTCCTCCAGAAGCTTACCTACAGCCTCCCTTATGGTACTGTTCTGGAAAGCCGTCGCAAAGAACTTGGCGCTGCCGTCAGGCTCGTCTCCCGCGGAAAAGCCGCCGGGGAACATGATAATCTGGGCTTTGCCGATCTCCTCCGCAAACATTTTTACGCAGTCCCTGATATCCTCTGCCGTCCGGTTCCTGAATACCCTGGTTGTCACATTTGCTCCGGCCCTCACAAACGCCCTCTCTGCATCATACTCGCAGTTTGTTCCCGGAAATACCGGAATAAATACCTTGGGTTTTGCCGTTTTATTTTTGCAGATATAAATCCGGTCCGCCTTATACAGCTTCGTCTCCACAGGCTCTGTACCTTTGTCCGCCCTGGTGGGAAATACCTTCTCCAGACTTCCCTTCCATGCCTGCAGCGCCTCTTCCATGGAAACCGTTACATTCTGCCAGGTAAACAGCTCATCCCCTCTGACCACCGCTGCCTTTCTGAAATTCAGTCCTTCCATCTCGGCGGCATTTTTCTTAAGAAGCTCTTCTCCATCCTGACTGCTTACCTCAAGAACAATATCTCCCAAACCGTTCTCAAACAAATCCGCCGAACTTAATCCGTCCTCAAAAGCCACGCCAAGCCGATTGCCGAAAGCCATCTTGCTGATGCCTGCCATAAGTCCGGTGCTGTCTAAGGCATAGGCCGCTTTTACCACCTTCCGGCGCATGAGAGAAGTAATAAAGCCGTAAGTCCGCATTACATGCTCATAAACCGGAATATCATATTCATCCTTGTCAAACCAGAACTGAAGCAGCATATCTCCTTCCTCCTTGAGCTCCGGCGTTATCATATCCTTCCCCTCCGCCACATCTACCGCAAAGGAGACCAAGGTGGGCGGCACGTCGATCTCATTGAAGGTTCCTGACATACTGTCCTTGCCCCCAATGGAGGCCAGGCCATAGCCGATCTGTGCGTCATAAGCGCCTAAAAGAGCGGCAAAGGGCTGGCTCCATCTCTCCGGATCACTGGTCATCCGCCTGAAATATTCCTGGAAAGTGAAATGAAGCTTATGGAAATCACCGCCGCAGGCCACAATTCTTGCCATGGACTGGGTCACCGCATAGATCGCTCCGTGATACGGGCTCCAGGAAGACAGATAAGGGTCAAAGCCATAACTCATCATGGTTACCGTATCCGTCTCTCCCTCCCTTACCGGAAGCTTTGCAATCATAGTCTGGGTTTCTGTGAGCTGATATTTCCCGCCGTAGGGCATTAACACACTGCCTGCTCCGATGGAGGAGTCGAACATCTCCACAAGCCCTTTTTGGGAGCATACATTCAGGTCTCCAAGCCCCGCAAGCCATGCGCCCTTGACGTCATTTTCTTTCAATGCCTTCTCTGCTCCTGAAAGGGCAATCTTTTTCAGGTAATTTTCTTCCTCCTCCGGCGCCTCAACCACAACATCGGTTTCCTGATGAGCGCCGTTTGTATCTAAAAAGGCTCTGGAAATATTGACAATTTCCTTTCCCCTCCATTTCAGCACCAGTCTGGGCTCCTTCGTAACCACCGCAACGGGAACAGCCTCCAGGTTCTCCTCCCCGGCATAGGCAAGGAAGGTGTCAACGTTTTCAGGGGAGATCACCACGGCCATTCTCTCCTGGGATTCCGAGATAGCCAGCTCCGTGCCGTCCAGGCCCGCATATTTTTTCGGGACCCTGTCCAGGTCTACCAAAAGACCGTCGGCCAGCTCCCCGATCGCTACGGATACGCCGCCTGCACCGAAATCATTACATTTTTTGATTATCCGGGAAACCTCACTCCTGCGGAAAAGCCTCTGAATTTTCCGCTCGGTAGGCGCGTTGCCCTTCTGTACCTCTGCACCGCAGGTTTCAATGGAGCTTTCCGTGTGTATCTTGGAAGAACCGGTAGCCCCTCCGCAGCCGTCACGGCCGGTTCTCCCTCCAAGAAGGATAATCACGTCGTCGGGATCGGAATTTTCACGGATGACATTCCTGCGGGGAGCAGCACCCATCACCGCGCCGATCTCCATGCGCTTTGCCACATAGCCGGGATGGTAAATCTCCTTTACGTAGCCGGTGGCAAGCCCGATCTGGTTGCCGTAAGAGGAATATCCCCCGGCAGCCCCCCTCACCAGCTTCTTCTGGGAGAGCTTTCCTTTCAGGGTTTCCGAGACGGGAACCGTGGGGTCCGCCGCGCCGGTCACACGCATGGCCTGATAAACGTAGCCGCGCCCTGAAAGGGGATCTCTGATTGCGCCCCCAAGACAGGTAGCCGCACCGCCGAAGGGTTCGATCTCTGTGGGATGATTGTGCGTCTCATTTTTGAAAAACACCAGCCACTCCTCTTTTACCGGACCATTTCCATAATCCACCTCAGCGGGAACTACCACGGAGCATGCGTTAATCTCATCGGATTCCTCCATGTCCGTCAGCTTGCCGTCCTTTTTCAGCTTGCGCATGGCCATCAGCGCCAGATCCATCAGGCACACAAATTTATCATCCCTGCCCGCAAAGATTTCCTTTCTGGTATCCAAATAGCTCTGATACGTGGTTTCCAGAGGGGTTTTGTAATAGCCGTCTTTAAATTCTATGTTTTTGAGCTCAGTGGAAAAGGTGGTATGACGGCAGTGATCCGACCAATAGGTATCCAGCACACGGATCTCCGTCATCGTCGGCTCCCTGTGCTCCTCTTCCTTAAAGTAATTCCTGATATGGAGAAAATCCTGAAAGGTCATGGCAAGCGCCAGGCTTTCATACAGCGCCGCCAGCTCTGCCTCCTTCATTTTCAGGAAGCCTGTAAGCACCGCCACATCCGCCGGCTCCTCATAGGCCGTAATCAGAGTATCCGGCTTATCCATGCCGACTTCTCTGGAATCCACAGGATTGATACAGTAGGCTTTGATCTTCTCGAATTCCTGGTCGGTAATATCCCCTTCGATCAGATAAGTGGTGGCTGTCCTGACCACCGGCTCTTCCTCCTCATTCAAAAACTGAAGGCACTGCATGGCCGAATCCGCCCGCTGGTCGAACTGTCCCGGCAGAAACTCCACGCAAAATACTCTCGTCCCGTCCCCGATTTCCAGATTTTCCCGGTAAAGAATATCTACCGGCGGCTCCGCAAAAACCATGCGCACCGCTCTCTCAAAGGTTTCCTCCGACAGGTTCTCCACATCATAACGATTGAGCACGCGCACCCCGCTCACTTTCGTGATCCCCAGATAACTGCCGATTTCCTCCTTAAGCTCCCTTGCCTTTACCGCGTAAGGGATTTTCTTTTCTACATAGACACGTCTTACCTCTCCCATAGTAAAATTCTTGTCCTCCGTTTGCCATATTTACAGTTTCGTTATTCAGCGGCCGTTTACTGCTTTACACCAGGCCGGCCGATTCAAACAGTTCCTTTTTCTTCTTGTCTTATTCCTCCAGGAAAAGTCCCTGCATAACATAAAGAATTTCCCGGTCCACCGCCGCCTCAGGAATTTCTCTGGTCTGAGACGCGACCTTAAGCCCCTCAAGGACATACATAATATTTCTGGCTGCGCCCCTTGGATCCTCACAGTAAAATTCGCCTTCCTGGATTCCGGCCTGAATCAGCCTTTCAATCACATGCACCGCCCCGTCGAATTGCCTTTTCAGCAGATTTTCTTTTGGAGAGAGTCGGTTTTCAAAAAAATACTCATATGTGGCCTTGTTCAGGGAGTGTTCTCTGGAGAGAAGCTCCTTTTTCTGTTCCTTCAAAAAAAGAGCCAGAATGTCGGAAGGCATAGCCCCTTTTCGGATATTCTGTTCAAATACATCGTCCGTCTCCGCCTGCTCCAGCTTAAGAACCTCCTCGAAGACTTCTCCGGTGTTCTGAAAATACAGATAAAGCCCTCCCCGGCTGATACCGCAGGCATCCACAATGTCCTTCATAGTGACCTGCTTGTAGCCCTTCTCCATAAATACCTTCCTGGCCGCCTCCACAATGTACTTTTTCTTTTGTGCCGATTTATCACTCATAACTGAAGCCAATCATTCCTTTTCTCATTTGCCAAGACTTGTCCGGAAAGGACGTAAGTTATGTACGGCTAACGGGAAATTATTTTGCCGTTTACTGTGGAATAGACTTACGCCCGGTCAAATTCAGTATATCATACTCAAAATACAAAGTCTAACAAAAAATAAAGCATTAGAAAATCCCATAAATCTGGAGTTTCTAACACTTTCACCGTCTGTTTATTTTAACAGGGGCAGTAGGAATCGAACCCACATCGACGGTTTTGGAGACCGCTGTTCTACCTTTGAACTATGCCCCTATCCTCGCAGTCCTGAGACTTCTTTTCCAAGACCACTTACCGATTATAACTTATCTTCATGTTATCTGTCAACATCTTTTTACAGATTTTGAAATAATTGTTACCTTTCAAAAGGTGACTAGAAAGCCGCCCTTAATACTTCAGCCTCCCCTGGGTATCTGCTTCCACGATTTTACTGAACTCCTGCAGTTCCTTGGAGGGCACATAATCCTCCTCGGCATAAAGCAATTCATGGAGCCTGATCACATTCTCCTCCAGGCTGACGGGTACCACGCAGTCACCCTTGGTCCCGATGGTACCTCCGTTTCTCATTCCCTCAAAGGGAAAGCCGTCGCTTACCGTCACTTTATAGTCTCCGATCATGCCCAGAACGGGAATAATATCCTGCACGTCCAGAGAGGTCTGCACATTGGGCAGAACCACATTCATCACTTCCGTGAGGGAGCCTATGGAAGCGGTCTTAGCCTTGTCCATCATGGCGATCAGGACGTCCCTTTGTCTCTGGGCACGCCTGAAATCATCGCCTCCGCCATAGCGGATCCGGCAGTACGCCGTCGCCTGAAGGCCGTTTAAGGTCTGTCTGCCGGCCTCTGCCACCGGAGTATACTCCACTCCCATTTCCGCAGCCATGGTACTCTGATAATTGTTCAAATGGGAGATTTCCGTCTCGGTAATTTCCATCTCAATGCCGCCTAACGCATCTATTGCTTCCTTCAGTCCTTTAAATCCGACGGTAATGTATTCGGTCACATACATGTCCGTATTCATATTGATCATGCTGATTGCCTGCTCAGGCCCTCCCTGGGCATAGGCTGTATTACATTTATTATAAGTATCGTTTCCCAAATTCAGATAGGTATCCCGGAATATGGAGACCAGACGCACCTCATGCCGATCCATGTCAATGGAGCAGAGCATAATCGTATCGCTTCTGTTTCCTCTCCCAAGGCTGCCGTCTCTTGCATCCACCCCGAAGAAAGCAATATTAAAGATTCCTGTATACTTGTTTTCTTCCTGGACTCCTTCCCCCGGCGTCTTCTCAACCTTTTCCTTAACCTCGGGATTGACGGCGATGTTTTCTTCCTTAAGATTCACCTTTTCCGCCCCTGTTTTGCTGTCTGTGGCTTTCAGGGTAACATACAGAATACAAAGCGCAGCCGCCAGCACCGTCAACTCTAACATCAGCAATGGAATGTGCTTAATCCATTTCTTTTTATCCATTTGAGAACTCCTTAAACCGACTGTTCCCACCAGTTCCTGGCAACAGCCTAATTTATTTTCTTACAAAATCCGACTCTATTTTAACATATCCTTCTCATTTTGAATACCAAATTTTAAGAAATTGTTACAAATATACTTATAAAAGCTCGATTGCTTCCCCCACGCCTCGCACTCCTATGATTTTAATACCGTCTGTTTCCTTGATCCCATCCTTATTTACGTAAGGGACAATGCAGGTGGTAAAGCCCAGCTTTTTCGCCTCCTGCACTCTGGACTGTATCATACTGACCCCTCTCACCTCGCCGCTCAGCCCCACCTCGCCTATGGCGATGGTCTTGTCATCTATGGCCTTGTTTTTAAAGCTGGACGCCAAAGCCATGGCAATGCCCAAATCCACTGCCGGCTCCTGGATCCTGATGCCACCCGCGATATTTACATAGGCATCGCAATTGCCAAGCGAAAGGCCAAGCCTTTTTTCCAAAACCGCAATCAGCAGGTTTACTCTGTTAAAATCCGTTCCGATTGTCTGCCGCCTGGGAATGCCGAAACTGGAATGACAGACCAGGGCCTGGATTTCCAGAAGCATGGGACGGGTTCCTTCCATGGAACAGACCACAATGGAGCCGCTTGCCCCTTCCGGCTTACCGCTGAGCATAAATTCCGAAGGGTTTAACACTTCCCGAAGCCCTTCCTGCGCCATCTCAAAAACCCCGATTTCGTTGGTAGAGCCGAAACGGTTTTTCACCCCCCGCAGAATCCGGTAGGATGCATGACGGTCCCCCTCAAAATAAAGAACCGTATCCACCATATGCTCCAGAACCCTTGGCCCTGCCACCGTTCCCTCCTTGGTCACATGGCCCACAATGAAAACGGAGATATTTAATCCTTTCGCAAGCTGCAAAAGAACTCCGGTAGCCTCCCTGACCTGGGAAACGCTTCCGGGAGCGGAAGAAACATTCTCGTGAAACATGGTCTGGATTGAGTCGATCACCACCACGTCAGGCTTTCCCCTGCGCATAACCTCTTCGATTACCCCCAGAGAATTTTCGCACAAAAGCTTTAAATGGCCGTTAAATTCTCCGATCCTGTTGGCGCGGATTTTGATCTGTTTTAAGGATTCCTCCCCCGATACGTAGAGAACCTCCTTTTCATCCAGAGCAAGGTTCCTGCAGACCTGCAGCAGCAGGGTTGATTTTCCGATGCCCGGATCTCCTCCTACCAGGGTCAGGGATCCCCTCACAAGGCCGCCCCCCAGTACTCTGTCAAGCTCCCCCATACCGGTGCCAAGGCGGTCTTCCTCCTCCAGAGAGATTTCTGCCAGAGACCAGGGTCTGTTTTCTTCCCTCTCTGTTTTTTTGATTCCTTTGGGCGAAGCGCCTGTGACCACCTGTTCCTCCACAAAGGTATTCCATTGCCTGCAGCCGGGACACTGTCCCATCCATTTACTGGATTCAAATCCACAGCTCTGACAAAAAAACACAGTAGAATTTTTTCCTTTTGCCATAATAAATATACTCCAAATTTCCTTATACGGTCCTGCGCACAAAAAGCTGCTGCAAAACAGCTTTCCTTTTGCAGCAGCTTTACTTAACGCCCGGATGACTCATCCTGGTCATTTGGCAATCCTGACCTTTACTTCCGCAGCTTCTGCCAGCTCGGCGCTTAAAATCAGTTTACCGCTTAAATTGGTCTTCATCTTTCCAATGCTTTCGTCGTTCACAAAGACCTCATACTCCGTATCCTCGCTGAGCCCAATGGTAATCTGCGCATCCTCAGCGCCCTCCACCGCGAAGCTGATCTCCTCCGGAGTTTCCGCAAAATGCGAAACGCTGGTTCCCGGCACCGATTCATAGACAAACATTCCGTTTTTCTCCAGCCTGGTCATTGTCTTAAAGGTTTTCACCTTGTATAAGTCCCCGCAATGCTCGAAATCCTCCAGCTTAGCCTTGTTTGCCAGGGCATGATTGCCAAAACTGATTGTGCCGTCCTTTTCTGAACGTAGTAATTCCTCTACCACTGCCATTGTCTTATGTCCTCCTGCTAAGTCCTTACACTTTCACTATAACTTAATTTCAGTATAATATATTTTCACATAAATTTCCACAAATAATCTTTTAAATTTTCTTAACCTCAAAGACAACCTGCTCTTTTCGAAATCCCGCCGTGACGGTATCTCCTTCCTTTACCCTTCCCTCTAAGATTTCCTCTGCCAGTCTGTCCTCCACCACGCTCTGAATCGCTCTCCTTAAAGGCCGCGCCCCCATCTTTTCGTCGGAATATTTGGTCAGGATATATTCCTTTAAGGCATTGCTCACGAGAAGCTTGATCTCCATCTGCTCCTTACACCTTTTGGCCAGATTGCCGCAAAGAAGAGTCATGATCTCATGCATCTGCTCTTTCCCCAAAGGCTGAAATACCATAATCTCATCAATCCGGTTGATAAATTCCGGCTTAAAAAGCTTTTTCACCTCCTCCATTACCCCGGACTTCATCTTTTCATAATCCTGCTCCCTGGTGGTCTCCGTGGAAAACCCAAGGTTTTTGGGCGAAATGATTCTCTGGGCCCCGGCGTTGGAGGTCATAATCAATATGGTATTTTTAAAGCTCACTTTCCGTCCTTTCGAATCCGTGATGTGCCCGTCGTCCAATACCTGGAGCAGTACATTGAACACGTCCGGATGTGCTTTTTCTATTTCATCAAAAAGCACCACGGAATAAGGATTTTTACGGATTTTTTCGCTGAGCTGCCCCCCTTCTTCAAACCCCACGTATCCCGGAGGGGAGCCAATCATCTTGGAGACGGAATGTCCTTCCATATACTCCGACATGTCCACTCTGATCAGCGCATTCTCACTGCCGAACATGGCCTGCGCAAGGGCCTTGCTCAGCTCCGTCTTCCCCACACCGGTAGGCCCCAGAAACAGAAAGGAGCCGATGGGCCTTCCGGGATCCTGCAGTCCCACCCTCCCTCTTCTGATTGCGCGGGAAACCGCGCTTACCGCCGCCTCCTGTCCGATCACCCGCTTATGGAGTATCTTCTCCAGCTTAAGCAGTCTTTCGCTTTCTTTTTCGGTTAATTTGTTCACGGGCACCTTAGTCCAGGAAGATACGATCTCGGCAATCTCATTTTCTCCCACTTTCAGCCGTCCATCCTCCTGCTGCCTGCGGTTTTTCTCCTTTGCACGCTCATATTTCCGGATCAGCTTTTCCTGCTCTGCGCGGACCTGGGAGGCCTGGGTGAGCTCCCCGGCCTTCAGATGGGCTTCCACCTCCCCGTCTATTTCCTGGATACGCGTAAGCTGCTGCTTTAAATTCTCCGGCGACTGCATATTTTTCAGACGGACGGCTGAGGCTGCCTCATCAATCAGGTCAATGGCCTTGTCCGGCAGATTCCGGTCATTGATATACCGCTCCGAAAGCTGGACTGCAGCCTGTATGGCCTCATCCGTGATCGTAACCCGGTGATGCTCCTCATATTTTGGTGCAACCCCCTTTAAGATCTCCACCGCCTCCTCTATGGAAGGCTCCTCCACATAAACGGACTGGAACCGGCGCTCTAAGGCGGCATCCTTCTCCACATACTTGTGATATTCCGCCACCGTAGTGGCTCCGATGAGCTGCAGCTCCCCTCTGGCCAGGGAGGGCTTTAAGATGTTGGAAGCGTCGATTGCCCCCTCCGCTCCTCCTGCCCCGATAATGGTATGCATCTCGTCCAGGAAAAGAATAATATTCCCGGCCTCCTGAACCTCCCAGATCACTCTCTTAATTCTCTCTTCAAACTCGCCCCGGTACTTGGAGCCTGCCACCATTCCGGAGAGATCCAGGGTGAGAAGTCTCTTATTCTGTACCGTAAAAGGCACCTCTCCTGCCACAATCCGAAGGGCAAGCCCCTCCACCACCGCCGTTTTCCCCACTCCCGGTTCTCCGATCAGGCAGGGATTATTTTTCATTCTGCGGCTTAATATTTCAATCACCCGTTTGATCTCGCCTTCCCTGCCCACGACCGGGTCAAGCTCTCCTGCCGCCGCAAGGGCGGTCAGATCCCGGCTGTACTGCTCCAGGGCAGAGGTATGTCTGCTTTTGCGGCTCTGCTTCCTGCCCAGATCCTCCTTATAGAGATTGCCGTCCTCTCCCATAGCGATCAAGGTATCCGCATAAAGCTTCTGTATGGATATTCCAAGCGTGTTCAAAAGCCTGATTGCAACATTTTCCCCTTCTTTGAGCAGCGCCAGAAGAAGATGCTCTGTTCCCGTGCGCTCCGCCCCGAAACGGTCTGCCTGTCTGTGGGCTTCCTCCACCACCTTGCGGGCCCGTGGAGAATAATTCCCCTTTTCCTTAATGGCAACGGTCACATCCGGCACAATCAGCTCCTGAATCATCTCTACTACCTTGGACTCCTCCGCCCCGTTTTCCTTCAGGACCTTGGAAGCCACTCCTGTATTTTCTTTCAGAAGTCCCACAAGGATATGCTCTGTGCCTACATAGCCTGTACTCATTCTGGACGCTGTTTTCTCTGCCAGTAACAGGGCAGTTCTTGCTTTATCCGTAAATCCTCCTGATTGCATATTTTTACCATGCCTTTCCGTATTCATCATAGATTTCATCGACCATGCGATGCACTTCTTCTCTGCCAATCCCCTTGCAGATCCCTTTGGCAAGGATCCCTCTTAAGTCTTCATCCATCTCTTCCACTGACCGCAGCCTGTCCATGTCCAGCGCAATCACTGCACCCTTTCTCCGGTCCATTTTCACAAAGCCTTCCTGTTTGAGTACCGTATAGGCTTTATTTACCGTGTGCATATTAATTCCAATATCATCTGCCAATTGACGCACCGAAGGGAGGGCATCCCCCTCCCGGAATCTTGCCGTGGCGATTCCCAGAATAATCTGATTTCTCAACTGCAGATAAAGCGCCTCCTGAGAGTTAAAATCAATCTCAATAACCATATGACATCCTTTCTGTCATGTAATTTTTGATAATAGAAAGGAAGAAAACCGCAATTGCTTATTGCGATAGCAATCGCTATTGCAATCGTGACTGCAATTTTCCTCCTGTGTATTCCAATATCCCGTATTCTGCGGGACAATCCCCGAACTGTGTCTACAGATCCTTGTCGTCCATATTCAAAAACTCGAATTCAAATTCGTCGTCGTCCACCAGGAAATTCTGGGGTTTCCTTGCCGGCTGCTTCTTGACAGGCTCCCGGTTTTCCATGGCACGGAGCTCTCTCTCTCCTGTCTTGACTTTCGGCTGCTGGCTCCTCTCCTGGGCTCTTGCCGGCCGCTCCTCGGCTTCCTGGGGTCTGGGTCTTCTCTTCTTTACCGGAGGCTGTTCTTCTTCCTCCTCCTCCTCTTCCTCTTCCTGGATGCGCCTTCTCCTTTTCCTTTTTACCGGCTCCGGTTCAGGCTCTTCTTCCTCTTCCTCCTCCTCTTCTTCCTCCTCGTCATAATCGCCGTAATAGAGCCCTCTGATTTTGAACAGAAGAACCGTCAGGACAATAAAGAGGATGACGATAACCACAGCCAGAATGATGATGATAATTTTGCTTTTGTCCACCTGATCCTGGAGCTTCTGATTATTCTCATTGGCAAAACCGATGGCGGACAAAAGCTCGTTCAGCTTCTGCCTTGTTCCGTCCACGTTATTGTAAAGATAATATTCATATTCACCGGTATCGTTCTGGGCATAAACCACTTCATAATCGTTGTGTTCTTCCTGGGCGGGCTCTGTGGGCTGCTCTGGTTCGCCCCCTTCCGTCCCCTCCGGGTTTTCCCCTTCAGGATTCTCGGGTGCCTCCGGATTTTCGCCTTCCGCGCCTTCCGGGTTCTCTCCTTCTGCGGCTCCGTCTCCGGCCCCGGCTCCCCCGCCGCCTACGCTGATCAGGTCGGAGCGCACATAGCCTTCCACTGCTTTGTCATTGTAAGTACAACTGATCTGGTACCATTTATTTCCCGAACTGTCGCTTGCCTCTCCGATCAGGGTAACCGCCGTGCCGTTTGGCAGCGTAGCCACCGTACTGTGCTGCGTGGAGGCGCCGGAACGGATATTGGCATTCTTATTGGAAGTGATGGTTGCCGGCTGTTCTCCGATGGAGGTAGGCGTAGTTTCCGCCGGAGCCGATGCCAAACTGCTCTGGGATGAACTGTCCTGGCTTTTGACCTCAATCGTGGCGCTGGTCTCTACCAGATCGCTTCTGATATAGCCATACCCGCCTCCCGAAACGGAAACCTTATACCATACGGCGCCCGAACCGTCTTTCACGGCCTCTAAAATGTCTATGGTTTTCCCCCTCTGGGTGCTGCCCACCACCTCGCTGTCGGTACTTGTCTGCGCACGGATTTTGGCTGTCTCCGCAGTCACCTTGCCCTCCACTGCATAACAAGAAAGTGACGTAAGACAAAACACCGACAATGCAACGGCAACCCCGGCCGCGCCTTTTCTTATGTGAATCCCCCGCATTCCGCTGATTTTGTGCATCAGCGCTCCTAACTTCCTCATATTCGTATCCATTTCCTTTCCAAGCTTTCTCTTATCTGTCTCTGGTAAAACGTTTGCTTCCCTTATCCTCATGAGGGCCCTCCCCATATCCGGACATATTTCTCTGCCTTTCATTGCGGGCTGCCTGCTCCACTTCCTTGTGATAACTCTGTTCGCAGTTATGGCAGAGCCTGCCGCTCTTAATCGATGCGCCGCAGGCCTCGCACTTGAGATAACCGTTTCTGCCCTCAATCACCTCAAAACGGTTTTCCTTCACCATATCCCGGATCGACTTGTGGGAGACTCCCGTCTCATCCGATATTTCCGTTACATTTGCCCCTCTGTGTTTCTCCAGATAGCTTCTCACCTTCCCGTAATCGTCAAATTCCGAGGTGTGGCATTCCTCACACCGATACTCGCCAAGCCCCGAATAAACCAGAATGCCGCCGCATTTCTCGCATATAATCGGTCTTTTTATTTCCCCATTTATCGTAAATACCCGCATTTTCTCAGCCATCTTTTCTTTTCCCCCTCAATCCGCCTCGTCAATTGCCTTACCAATGTCATGGCGCATATATTTATTTTCAAAAGAAATCCACTCCGCAGCTTTATAAGCATTTTCTCTTGCTTCTTTTAAAGTTCTGCCCTTGGCGGTAACTCCTAAAACCCTTCCGCCGTTCGTAACAATCTCCTCTCCTGCCCGCTTTGTCCCGGCATGAAAACAAAAACAGGAATCCTGTCCTTCGAAACGCTCTAACCCTTTGACCGCAAAGCCCTTTTCGTATTTGACAGGATACCCCTGAGAGGCAAGCACTACACAGACCGCAGCATTGTCCTCAAAAACAAGCTCTATGCTGTCCAGCTTCCCGTCAATACAGGCCTCCATCACCTCTATGATGTCGTTTTTCATTCGGGGCAGCACCACCTGCGCCTCCGGATCCCCAAATCTGGCGTTATACTCCAACACCCTAGGGCCTTTTTCGGTAAGCATCAGACCGAAGAAAATAATCCCTTTAAAAGGCCTTCCCTCCGCCGCCATGGCGTCCACCGTGGCCTGATAAATATGTTCCCGGCAAAAACGGTCCACTTCCTTTGTATAGAAAGGGCTGGGGGAAAAGGTTCCCATCCCGCCGGTATTAAGCCCGGTGTCTCCGTCCCCCGCCCGCTTGTGATCCTGGGCAGAGGTCATGGTTTTAATTGTCTTTCCGTCCACATAGGAAAGAACGGAGACTTCCCTCCCGGTCAAAAATTCCTCCACAACCAGACGGTTTCCGGCGCTGCCGAACTGCTTATCCTCCATAATCGCCCTGACGCCTTCCCTCGCCTGCGAAAGATCCTGACAAATTAATACGCCCTTTCCAAGGGCAAGGCCGTCTGCTTTCAGCACAATAGGAAAGGAAGCGCCCTCCAAATAGTTCAGGGCATCCCGGGCCGAGTCAAAGGTTTCATAAGCAGCCGTAGGGATATGGTACTTTTTCATTAAATCCTTGGAAAAGGCCTTGCTTCCCTCTAAGATAGCGGCATTTTTCCTGGGGCCGAAAGCCCGCAGGCCTGCTGCCTCCAGTTCATCCACCAGGCCTCCCACCAGGGGATCATCCATCCCCACAATGGTCAGGTCGATTTCTTTTTCTTTGGCAAAAGCCACCAGCTTATCAAACTCCATAGCTCCTATGGGAACGCATTCCGCCAGAAGTCCGATCCCCGCATTCCCCGGCGCACAGTAGATTTTGTCTGCTTTTTTGCTCTTTGCCACACTGTAAGCAATCGCATGCTCCCTGCCGCCGCTTCCAACGATCAACACTTTCATATCAATAACATCCTCCTTTCAGCCGCCCTGTGCGATTTGGTTGATGGCCGCCGGCAGAATCACCCACTCCGCCTCCTCCATCACCCGGCGCTGAAGGCTTTCAGGGGTATCCCCTTCCTTTACCTCCACCGCTTTCTGCAGAATGATCTTTCCTGTGTCTGTTCCCTCATCCACATAGTGGACAGTGGCCCCGGTAACCTTGACCCCTCTCTTAAGGGCCTCCCTGTGAACCTTAAGCCCGTAATATCCCGTCCCGCAAAAAGAAGGGATGAGAGAAGGATGGATATTGATAATTCTGTCCCGATAGGTCTGAATCATCTCAGGAGGCAGAATCACCAGAAATCCTGCAAGCACGATCAGATCAGGCTTAAGTTCCCCAAGCCTTTCCAGAAACGCCCGGTTAAATTCGTCCCGGCGTTCAAAGCTTTTGGGAGAAACACAAAAAGCAGGGATATTTGCCGCTTCTGCTCTTTTCAGCGCATAAGCCCCCGCGTTATTGCTGATGACACCGGCGATCCTGGTGTTTTGGATGGAACCGTTTCCGACTCCGTCAATAATGGCCTGCAGGTTGGTTCCTCCTCCGGAGACACACACTACAATGTTTAACATAGCGTCACTCCCTTTTCTCCCGCTTCTATTCTTCCCACAATAAAGGCCTTCTCTCCTGCCGCACCGGCCGCCTTCACTACGTCCCCGGCATCCTGGGCTGAAACCGCAAGCACCATGCCAAGACCCATATTGTAGGTATTGTACATCATCTTTTCTTCCAGCTTTCCTTTTTCCTGAAGGAGCTTAAAAATGGCGGGCACCGGATAGCTGTCCTTCTCTACTACGGCGCATACCCCTTCCGGCAGCATACGGGGAATATTCTCATAGAACCCTCCCCCTGTAATATGGCTGCAGCCCTTTATGGTAATCCCTGCCTCCTTTATGCTTTTCAATGCTTTGACATAAATCCTTGTGGGGGTAAGAAGCACCTCTCCCAAGGTTGCCCCAAGCTCCTCATAGTATGTAGAAAGCCCCTCCCGGGTCATGTCAAACACCTTCCTTACCAGCGAAAATCCGTTGCTGTGAACGCCTGAGGACGCCAGCCCTACAAGCACGTCGCCGGGCTCTATCTTTGCGCCCGTAATCAGGTTCTTTTCGTCTGCCACGCCCACTGCAAAGCCTGCCAGATCATATTCCTCCTGCGGCATAAGCCCCGGATGCTCCGCCGTCTCTCCGCCGATCAGCGCCGCGCCGGCCTGCCTGCAGCCCTCTGCCACCCCTTTTACGATAGCGGCAATCTTTTCCGGATAATTTTTGCCGCAGGCAATATAATCCAGGAAAAACAGAGGTTCTCCCCCTGCGCAGGCAATATCGTTGACACACATGGCCACACAGTCGATTCCCACAGTGTCATGCTGATCCATAAGGAAGGCCAGCTTTAACTTTGTTCCCACCCCGTCCGTTCCGGATACCAGAACCGGCTTTTCCATGTCCTTGATGGCCGCCAGGGAAAAAGCGCCTGAGAAACCTCCCAGTCCTCCCAGCACCTCCGGGCGCATGGTTTTCTTCACATATTCCTTCATCAGTTCCACACTGCGGTATCCCGCTTCAATATCCACTCCCGCTTTTTTGTAGTCCATTTTCCCTCTCATTCCTGCCGCTTAATGGGCATTGCTCTGTCCGCTTATCCTCTATTTGTGGAAATCCTTAATAATTCTGATAGCCCACTTCCCCTAATCTCTCATCCTTTTTCTGAACGCTCTCCCCAAGCCTTGCCGAATATTCCTTCAGCTTCGCCAAAAGCTCTTTGTCCGAAACAGCCAGTATTTTGGCTGCCAAAAGCCCTGCGTTAGCGCCTCCGTTAATTGCCACCGTGGCCACCGGAATGCCCTGAGGCATCTGTACGATGGAATAAAGGGAATCCCTTCCTCCCAGAGAAGTGGTGTGCATAGGGATTCCGATCACGGGCATGGGAAAGATTGCCGCGCACATTCCCGGCAAATGGGCCGCCATGCCCGCCCCGGCAATAATCACCTTAAAGCCCTTTTCTTCTGCCGTCTTAGCATATTCAAAAAAAACATCCGGCTCCCTATGGGCGGAAATGATTCTCATATCAAAGGAAATCCCAAGTTCTGTCAAGACATCCGCGGCTTTCGCCATAACCGGCATATCCGAATCACTGCCCATTACGATTCCAACCTGTGCCATAAAATTACCTGTCCCTTTCTTGTGCCTGTTATTCTATAACATTCTTCCTCTTATCTTACTATAAAACCCCATGCCTGCGCAACTACATTCTGTACTTCTTTTCGGGAAATCCATGCGCCCCTTAAATCTTTCCCATCTCCTCCAGGGGACGGTTCAGCTCCTCGCAGCCCGGCAGAACAAATCTGCCTTCCTCTATAATGGGAATCACCTGCTCCTCATAAGTAACCACGCTGACCTCCCCCAGCTCATTGTAGGGGATTGTAATGTCCGTATGACAGTTGAAGTATGCCGAGGCGTCCTTTTCCTTCCGTTTGAGAGAACACTCATTGTCCCTTGCAATGATTTCTTTCCGGTCAGGGTTAAACACCTTCACATCCTCCGCATGGGAATAGCAGGTATCCCCCAGGGCAAAGTGGGGGCCGGTTTTTTCCGCGATCAGAATAGGGAGCTTATCTTCCATCTTATATTTCCTTGCCGCCACAAAGGCAGTAGTGTTGGTGCCGATGGCAAACTCTCCCAGGGGCAGGCTGTCATGATGGAAAAGTACATTATCCTTAATGTATTTGCGGTTCTCCTCAGGAGTGTCGAAATTGCTGCAGCTATAATCCGTTACCATGCCGTCCTTTATGGTAACTGCAAGATTCAGATATTCCAGTTCGTTTAGGTAAACCCGGCTTACATGCAGGATTCCTTCCGTGCCTGAGAGCACCGGGGAAGTGAACACCTCTCCCACGGGAATATTCACGTCCGCCACGCAGTTTTCGAAATTGGTTTCTTTTTCTTTGTCCGAAAGCACATGGAGCATCACCTTAAGATTGGTTCTGTTCCCCTTCATTCCCTTGACGATCACATATTTCCCCAGGTCAAGGGTGTCTATGAGCTTCTGCTGAATCTGCTGATAAAGCTTGTAGTCAAGGGTATTAATCCGGATGACTTCATCAAAAATTTCCGGGAAATCCTCTCCGATCTCCGGCGTGGGAAAGGCAATAATCGTAAAGCTTCTCTCCTCCCCCCTGATATACCGGTTCTGAATTTCCCCGGAGGCGGAGCGGTACTCCACCGAGAACTTTTGCTGCTCCCTGGACAAATGCAGCGCCTGATGCTTTTCCTTAAGCTCTGCCGGCTTTTCCCCGAAGGTTTCCACCACTGCCGGTCCGCCATAAACGCCGGCCTGCTCCCGATACTGTTCAAAGCCTTCTTTTAAGGCCTCCAGACGCACTTGGAGCAGCTTTTTGTCCAGCACCAGCGCCAGATCGTCCTTGTGGTCGAAATCATATTGTTTATTGGCCGCCGCCCCGAAATATCCTGTCGGGTTCACCCCTTTGACATAAAGAAGGCTGGAAGGAAGCCGGTAAATCGTGGGCGCAAGCCCCATTTTTCGGAAATTATCAATAGCCTTTTGGATCATCGGTTCAAATCCCAGCCGATACCGAATATCCACGGTTTTCTTTTTGGAAAGATCCTTGCCCCCTGCCTCAAAGCCGATCCGATACCCTTCCGTATAGGTATCCGCCATTTTCTTTACGGTTTCCTCCGGCAGGGAAGTGAGATGCTTCCAGGTCCTGATTTCATTTTCGGTAATATACTCTCCGAAATAATACAGATACCTGAAATCGCTCAAATCCCCCTCCACAATCCGGGCGGCAAAATCCGACTTTGGCACAAGCATGTCCTCAAGGCGCTTTCGGGCCGCGTCCCTGGCATAATCGCTCACATACCAGTAAATACTCTCCTGCAGTGCCCCGGGCTCAGGCAGCAGTCCCGCTTCCTCGCGGCTGCAGCAAAAGCTGCCGTAGATCCCCAGAAACAATTCAAGACGGATGACCATTTCCTCCAGCCGCTTCTCGTAAGCCAGGGGAATCAGGCTGCGCATTTCCCCATACAGTGCGCAGAGAATTTTGCCGTATTCCTCTCCCAGCTTCTGCGCACATACCCCGGGATTTGCGTAGCTGTTTTCGTAATTCTTTGGAAGGATGTCCTCATAGAGCCTTTGGTTTCTGTTTTGCAGTTCCTCCAGGGGGCTGTCTGTCAACCCTCCTTCTGCAATCCACTCATATTCCTCACAGACCATTCCAAGAAAAGCCGCCGTCTTTCCAAAATATGCCTGAAACCGCTGCTCCAGCACCGCTTCCTTTTCCACCGCGCCGATTCTCTCTTTTGCAAGCAAAAATCTCTCTTCTATCATTTCTCAGTCCTCTGCCCTCTCTCAGTCCATATATGCCCCTGCGAATAAAATAAGACTCAGCATTCCGAATGCCAGAACATTTACAATAATTCCAATCACCGTAAACAATCGAAACTTTTCTGTCTCCGTGGAAGACCAGATTCCAAGTCCCAGCCCCACAGCCATAAATACCACCGCCAAAAGGGCGGCGGAGGCATACCGCGGGGAGGATACGCCCCCTCCCAGGTAAGAAAAATAGACTGCCGTTCCCATTGTGATATTGGCAAGCACTCCCAGGATGGCTGACATGATGCCTTTTTCGGTATGCTTCTTGTTGGTAAAAATAAATCCCTTACTTTTCAGCATTTACAAGCCTCTTTCTTTTCCACGAGACAAAAGGCATCCCTTTTCAGAAATGCCCTCCCATCCCAAAGCTCATTAAAATAAAATCTTCGACTTGCCGGCCAGCAGCTTGGCCCCGCCAATCAGAAGCAGGGTTCCGCACACAATTCCCGTCACTAAAGTCACAACGCCTACCGCAATATTCATGGCGCCTGCGCCGTTCATAATCTTGTATACTCTCTCTTCCATAACCACCTCTGCCCTTTCTGTCCTGTCAGTCTGCACCGTACTGCCCGTAATAGACCTCCAATGCTTTCCTGATCTCATCATCTATATAAATCTTTCCCTGACAGGGTTTATGATACAAGTATTCCACAACTTCCTTCATATTAACGATTGCGCCCGTTTCAAAACCGTATTTTTCCCTGATTTCCTCCAGCGCGCTCTTATCCGTCTGTCCTCTTTCCATACGGTTTAAGGATACCATAAGTCCCCTGATCTCCACATCTGCCGCCGCCCTGATTATGGGAAAGGTTTCTTCAATGGACTTGCCTGAGGTGGTCACGTCCTCAATAATCACCACCCTGTCCCCGTCCTTTAGCTTACTGCCCAGAAGGATGCCCGTATCTCCGTGATCCTTCACCTCCTTGCGGTTGGAGCAGTAACGTATTTCCCTGCCATAAAGCTCGCTGATCGCCATCGCCGTGGCCACCGCAAGCGGAATCCCCTTGTAGGCGGGGCCGAAGAGTACGTCAAAATCAAGGCCGTAGGCGTTATGGATGGCCTTCGCGTAATACTCTCCCAGCCTGCGGAGCTGACTTCCGGTTACATACCCTCCCGCGTTCATAAAAAAGGGAGACTTTCTGCCGCTTTTCAGGGTGAATTCACCGAATTTCAGCACCTGGCTCTCCACCATAAATTCTATAAATTCCTGCTTATAGCTTTCCATTTTTATACCTCATTTCTGCTCTGTGGTCAAATACGCCTGCAAGTATCATACTACCATAAATTCCGGGAGTTATCAATCCTTTT
>Ga0137297_10481_pt1 | contig 29533 bp, 33 predicted proteins | sample RamsorincwithD2O_FD_97191 | JGI IMG/M metagenome (GOLD analysis project Ga0137297, IMG submission 97191) | Mouse cecal microbial communities from Vienna, Austria - Mucin amended with D2O | ecosystem: Host-associated > Mammals > Digestive system > Large intestine > Cecum | place: Austria: Vienna...
CCATGCAGATTTCCACGGGAAATGTTGTGCCTTGTCGGAATATGGAAGAAAAAGAACCATCACGGAAACCGTCAGTAATGGAACTCCTGATAGCGGTCCTCCGTCATGGTTTTATGGTCGTGGCAGCTCTTACAAAGGCTCTGCCAGTTGCCCTCATCCCAGAACAGTTTCGCATCCCCTCTGTGTATGTGGTCAACAACTGTCGCCCGTGTCAGCCTCCCCTGCTCCATGCACCTGACGCAGAGGGGCTGTGCCTTTAAGAATCGTGTCCGTGCTTTCTCCCACCTGCTGTCATACCCACGGGCGGATGCGCTGGCACGGTCAGAGGCGTGCAGCCGTAAATGTTCTTCACAGTACATCCCGTCCGTCAGCTTCGGGCATCCCGGATGCCTGCATGGTTTCATCGGTTTCCTCGGCATGGCTGTACGCCTCCTTCCTGTTTACTCCTGCGGCAGCCTGCCGCACAGCGCCCTGTAGGTCTGCGCCATCATCCTGCCCCACTTCTCCTGCTCACCGGCCACAGCCTTTAGCTGCTCCGCCAGTGTGTGCATATGGAACCGCGGCGCGTAATTGTCCAGTGTCTCGTTGATGTCCGTCAGATCGAACCGCTCATGCAGGTTCTCCGCCATCACCGCGTTCATGCACTCCAAATCCTCTGCCAGCGTCCCCAGGATCAGTTCCTCCAGCTCCGCCGCCGTGCGGAATGTATGGAACACCTCGAAGTACCCATGTTCCTTATCGTACACATAAAAGAAATGTGTGCCGCTCCTGCCAAGCGCGATGTCCGCATCCCGCTCTGAAAAATAGTTTCGGTACCGCTCCGCCATCTCCAGCGCTTCTTTCCAGTCTTCCGGCATCATGCTAAAACCTCCCTTCCTTAGTTGGTGTGGGCATTTTAACTCTGAATCCCGTCAATAGCAAGGTGGTTTCCCGCTTATCTTCCAAAGTGGCAGTATGCTTAAAATACCGCCGCTTTCTTTGTCACTATCCGGTATTGGCTGCTGCGCCGCTCCTGTTTTAAACTGTCTCCCGAAAGGAGGTGGCGCGCCATGACGGACGGGGAATTCCTCACCCAGACCATCATAGAACGGATGGACCTTATCTTCCGGCGGAATAATAAAGAGCCGTCAGAGGAAGAAAAGGCAGAGCGGCAGGAACGGGACGCACAGTTCCGGCGCATCCTTGACAGCCTCCCGGAAGATGACCGGGAACTGTTAAAGGGGATGCAGACGGAGGCGTTCCGCAGGGCTGCCCGCGAAAACGAGTTTTATTACCGCGAGGGGCTTAAGGACGGCTTTACCGTCTGCCGCTTTGTGAACGGCGGGTAAGGCGGACGGGCGGCAGTAACGGAAAACGCTGCCACCCGGAAAGCGTCACCACTTCTTCACGCCGCCATAGTATTTATCAGCGATTGCTTCCTGCTGGTACTCCGGCAGGCTCCGCAGGCGTTCGCTTACTTTCTCCAATGACTGCGCCTGTTCTTCCCTCGTCTTATGGAAGTGGCAGGTCCCGCCTCCACACTTCCCACGTCTCAGCACGTTGCACTTTCCATCCTTCATAGCGAAACAGTCCATAGCATCCACCTTTCCACCCTTTCCGCAAAAGAAAAGGACAGCGGTGAAAGGATAAAGCCCGCTACCCCGTGCGGAGGACGTGAAAAAAGCCCCGTGGATTTTCCATCAGGGCTCCCTACACTTCTTCGCATCATAACCATAGCACAATATTTTTTCCTTTGCAATAAACCACCTGGTAAACCATCCAGTAAACCACTTAGTAAACCAGTCAGTAAACCATCACGCAAAACCCTGTCCGCAAACACGCATAAACACTGGATTCCTGCTTACCCCGCCCTTGAAAAAATGTCCTCCTGGACGGGAAAAACTTTTTCAAAAAAATTTTTTATTTTAACTCAGCATCACTTCCAGGTCGTTTTTCTCCCGGATTTCGTAAAAAACATCCATTTCTTTCAGCGCCTTCCTCCTGTATTTCCCGATCATGGTATGGGAGACGCCGTACTTCTCGGAAAGCTCCTGCCAGTCCATCCCTTCCACCACCATGTCCGTTATGACCTCCGGCAGCTTCCCGCTTAAGCGGCTGACGCAGTAATGGAAAAACTCGATCTCCGCCTTTTTCCTCCGGTACTGCTCTAAAAGGCCGTCAAACATCTCATCCTCCAGCCTGTCCGCCGTCTTGCGGTAATTCAGCGCCACGGATGCCGTCCTGTCGGAAGTCCCGCCCTCCTGCACCTTTTCCCCTTCCGGCTTTGCAAGGCACATGGATTTTATCACCTCGTCCGCATCGATGCCGCGGAAATTGGTGATGCGGAATTTCAGTAAATCCACTTCCTGCTTTCTTGCCGCATAACTCCTGAACATTTCCTCTGCTTTCATCCCACGCCTCCAATCCTCGCTTTTACTGCATCCACAAGTGCCGACTGCCCGCAGTCCTTTTTCTCCAGCGCCGCCATCACCCGCTCATCCAGTGTGCCTTTGGCGATTAAATGGTGGATCACCACCGTCTCCTCCTGCCCCTGCCGCCACAGCCTTGCGTTCATCTGCTGGTATAATTCCAGCGACCATGTCAGCCCGAACCATATCAGTGTGGAGCCGCCCGCCTGCAGGTTCAGCCCATGCCCCGCCGATGCCGGGTGGATCGACGCCACCGGGATTTCCCCGGCATTCCATTTCCGCATATCCTCCGCCGTGTCCAGCTCCACCGCCCCGGTGTGCTTTTTCAGCCTGTCAAGGTCATGCTTATACCAGTACGCAATCAGGACGGGCTTGCCGTTCGCCGCCTCGATCAAATCCTCCAATGCTTCCAGCTTGCGGTCATGGATGTGCTTTACGTTCCCGTTCTCATCGTAGACCGCCCCGTCCGCCATCTGTAAAAGTTTGTTGGAGAGAGCCGCCGCGTTCACCGCGTCAATGTCGCCGTCCGAAAAGGGAAGGAGCATATCCCGCTCCAACTGTTCATACAGCGCCATTTCCTTTTCGGTCAGAATGACCTCCACACGGTTATAGACACATTCCGGCATATCCAGATAGTCCACGGCCTTCATGCTGATGCAGATGTCGGAGATTAAATTATAAATCATATCCTCCGCTCCTTCCCGCGGCTTATACGAAAAGACCATCTCCCGGCTGCGCTTGTCCGGCACGAAGAACCGTTCCCGGTAGCCGCCGATGAACCGCCCAAGCCGCTGCCCCATATCCAATATCCCGATCTCCGCCCAAAGGTCAATAAGACCGTTCGGTGCGGGCGTCCCGGTCAGCCCCACGATGCGCCGCACCATCGGGCGCACCTTTTTTAGTGCCTTGAACCGCTTTGCCTTATGGGATTTGAAGGAGGAAAGCTCATCGATCACCACCATGTCAAAATCCCATTTATAGTTTTCCACCAGCCACTCCACGTTTTCCCTGTTGATGACGTACACCTGTGCTTTCCTGCCAAGTGCGGCTATGCGTTCTTTTTCCGAACCAAGCACCGCCGACATCCCAATCCCGGAAAGATGCTCCCACTTCTCCAGTTCGGAAGGCCAAGTCAGATAGCAGACTCGCAAGGGCGCTATAATCAGTATTTTTCGGATGTCAAAATAGTCAAACAATAATTCCCATATGGCAGTCAGCGTTATCACCGTTTTGCCAAGGCCGCAATCCAAAAACAATGCGCTCACCTTATGGCTCACGATAAACTCCTTTGCATACTCCTGATATTCATGTGGCACATATCTCATCCAGCACACCTCCGATCTGCTCCGCCCCGTCAATCACAAAAACGGGAAACCCCAAACTCACAAGCTGCCGCATTCGTTTCTCCTGCAGGGGGCGGGGCTTTTTCCCCGGAGCCTTCAGCTCCACGAATGCAATCTTCCTACCCGGCAATAAGACGATCCTGTCCGGCACCCCATCCAAACCGGGTGAGGTGAACTTCACCGCCATGCCTCCCATCTTTTTTACCTCTGCCCGCAGGCGGCTCTCAATCTCACTTTCCCTCATCAGACACCGCCTTTTCATAATCACGCCAGCACCTCTTGAACAGGGCGATGCACTCATCGCAGGCGAACATCCCATCCAGATAATCCAGTATCCTCTGCCTGTCCCCGTCTTTGGGGAATCCATCCTCTTCATGCTTCATGTCCCCCGCAAGGTCGCCCCTCGGCGTGTCCTTCCCGCAATATTTCCCTATCATCCATTCATAAAAATTCATTCTGCCCTGCCTCCTTTTCTGTGCCAAAAGTTCCGAGAAACCAAAAAATCCCTATTACGCGCATATGGGTGTATTCACATGTGCTTTTCTCTCTTTTTTATATATTCCATTTATATAATTATTTTTTGGAACAAAGGAACACGCCCCTCTAAGCCAGTGCCAGTCTGCTGTTCCCATGTTCCGAATTTCTGTTCCCAAAGTGCCTTTATGGGAACAGCGGGCGTTCCGTTCCAGTTTTCAGCGTCACTCCTGTTTCGGAACACGCCTGTAAACCCACTGCGGCCCGTAAAGCGAGATGCGTTCCTTCTTCCTGCCGGAATCCCATCCGCCGATGCGCGCCATGATGGCGGAAATCTCCCCGCTGTCCATGCGTTTCAAGTTCGCCCTCTCCTTCCCGAAGCATTCACACCATATCTCCATATTGGAAACACACATCCGGCGCACCGTGCCGACCAAGTCCGGCTTCCCGAAATCCTCCCCGTGAAGGAAATTCCTGCGCTCGAATAAATCCATGTCATCCCATTTCTCCGGCAGGAGCGTGTCAAGGTACTCACGCACCAGCCCCTCACGCTCATCGCTCTCCATAGCCTCACGCTGCTCGGACTTGGCCGTGTCCTCCATCTTCCCGTCAAGGTAGAGCCGCTCGCCCGATTTCACATACACAAGCACCTCCGCCCATATCTGCCGGATGTCCTCCCCGGATAACTCCCATGAATGCTTCCGGCTGCCGCCCGGCGTCTTCACCGGCCAGAAACGGCGGTTCCCGGTGGTATCCCGGAGATACCCTTTCTCCGCATTGGTGGTCCCGAAAAAGACGCACTGGCGCAGGTGCGGCGTCGCCCTCCTGCCAAAGGAAGCACGGTAGATATCGTTCTGGCGCGAAAGGAAGGAGCGCAGCGTCTCCACCTCCGCCTTTTTTAAGCCTGCAAGCTCCCCGATCTCCATGATCCAGTACCCCTGCAGCTTCTCCGCCGCCGTCTTGTCCTTCGTGTCGCTTAAGTTCAGGCTGTCGGAGAACCAGTCCCCGGCAAGCCGGGAGATCAGCGTACTCTTGCCCACGCCCTGCGGGCCGTTCAGCACCAGCATGGTGTCGAACTTACAGCCGGGGCTTAACACCCGGCAGACCGCCCCGCATAAGGTCTTGCGGGTGACGGCCCGGACGTATGGCGTGTCATCTGCGCCCAGGTAGTCGATGAGCAGCGTGTCCACCCGCGGCACCTTATCCCACTCCGGCAGGGCATCGAGGAACTCCCGCACCGGGTGGTAGGAGCGGTCATCCGCAGCCTTCGTCACGGCGATATTGTAATTGCGCATGGAGAACGTGCCATAGGTAAGGTCGATATAGGAGATAAGCTGCGCATCATCCGCATCCCGCCAGAACCGCCCCGGATGCTCCCACGGCACCGCGCCCTTGATCTCCATTCCGTCACTTAACTGGTTGAACACGATGCCTTTCAGCTTTTCATCGTTATTCAGGATCAGCAGCAGATTCCGCATGGTGTTCTTTACCACCGTGGAGCGTTTCTCATACTCTAATTCCTTCTGCCAGTCCTCATTTTCCCCGGAAAACTCCTTCTCCGCTTTCTCCATCCGCTCCCCGGCAATGGTCATCTTCACGTTCTCATCGTTCACGGCAAACTCGCTCATGGCGGAAAAGGAAGGGAGCTTCGATGCCTCCGTACCCTCCGCCACCTTTTCATCCAAATCTCCATACCTGTGTATCCGCACCATGTCAAAGGCGTTCATCAGCTTCCCGCAGGCCGGGTCTGTCGCATGGTGGGAGTAGGCGAATTTCCCCTCATAAATGACCACGCCCGCCTGTGAATCAGCCTGGATATAGTCATACCGCCCCGGCATGGCGCTTGGCTGGTAAACGTCTGACAGAAAAGCGGCTATCGCATCCTCTATCGTGTAAGTCCGGCAGAATGCGCCGATGACGCCATCCTTCGTCAGCGGGTCTGCCTGTTTCCGCATCTCCCTCTGCACTATATTCTGCTGCCTGCTGCTCACCGGCCACTCGGAGGAATCTCGCCAGTCCTTATACCTCGAAAGCACATCGTCCGGGTCAAGCGGATCTCCCTCAATATCCCGGAAAATAAATTCCCCGTCAGCGGAGGTGGAAGGCCAGTACATGAGGCGGCTCGGCTCATAGGTGGTATCGTCAAACATCTCAATCCCGATGTCCTCCGCCACCTTCCTTGCCACCGCAACATATTCATCCGGCGACACCGGGCGGGATAAGATGATCACAAGGCGCAGCCTCGGATTTTCCGCCGTGTGCTTATGGGTGGAATAAATAAAACAGCGGTAATTATACAGCATCTCTATCTGCTCAATTACTCCCGGAACTGCATGGTCGATATCCAGCGTTATGATGGTGCGGTATTCCACACAGTCTTTTTTCCTCCTGCCGCCTTTCAGCCTGCCGCCTACAAAACCGCCCACGTCCTTGATGGCGTCCTGCTTCGCCTTTGTCATTTTCATATACTGCTCCACGGTCTCCGCCGTGCGGATGGTGTGGGAGATGCGCTCTATGAATTCATCTAATTCCATCTCCACGTTGTTCCAGCGTTTCTCCATCCTTGAATTGCCTGTTGAAATATACAGTTTCATTCCCTCTTTCCCCCGTTCTCCAATAATTTCAGATTTTTCACGCACTGGTTATAGATAATCTGCTCCTCCCTCGCCTTCCTGCGGTAGAAATGCCATTCCTCCGACTTTGCCGTAAGGGACTCCGCCTTTTCCGAAAATGCCCTGACCTTCCCGGAATGCTCCCGTGCCTTTATCCGTAAAAACTGTTTCAGTTTCTCCTTATCCTCATCTTTGGCAAAGCGCCGGATCAGCGGGAACACCTTCTTTGCCACCGCCAACCTGCATGGGAAGAATTCATGGATATAAAGCTCCATCCTCCCGTTCTTATAAACCATCTTTACCGTTTCCTTTTCTGCTTTCCGCTCCGCCATACGCATCCCGCCGTAGGCTGTGGGGTCATGGTATCCTTCCGCATTCCTTCTCTCCATATATTTCTCCTTCTACTGTTTTTGGTAAAATGAGCAACTGTATCCGTCCGCCCGGAGCGGCAGTCCCTCCGCCCCCTTTGGCTGTACCGCCATAATCTCACACATCTCATCCACGGAGCCAATGCCCTCCGGCACTTCCGCTATGATCTCATCATGGCAGTGCATCACGATGGGATAACCTTTCTTCTCCACACGGAGCATTGCCTCCGCCAGTAAATCCCTCGCCGTCCCCTGCACAATGTTCTCCACCAGCTTGGGGCCGTAGGTCTCTATCCGGCTCCATTTTTTGTTTTCGCTGATACCCTCATAGGTCAGGCCATCGCGCCCGAATCGGTTCACAGCCATCCTCGGCTTCACATAGGACAGCTTCCGTCCTGACGGGAGCGTGATAAATAAAATGCCGCTCTTATATTCAAAAATGATCTTCCCTACCTTCGTTTTCTGCTTTTCCGTAACTGCCTTAATAGCGGCGGCATCTACATCCCACCAGAACTGCACCATGTGCGGATTGGCTTTCCGCCATGCCGCCACAAGCGGAGGAAGTTCCTCTTCTGTCAGCCCCATATCCAAAGCCCCCATTGAGATAAGCCCATTTGTGGAGCCCCCATATTGACAAGATAAACTTGCAACCTTACCTTTCGCCCGCTCCGGGCTGCCCTTTCCAATCTCCGCCATAGGGATGCCGAACATCCTTGATGCCGTCATCTCATACAGTTTCCCGTCACCACGGAAAACGTCCAGCACCCATTCCTCGCCGGAGAGCCACCCCATGACACGGGCTTCAATGGCAGAGAAGTCCGCCACCACAAAGCGGCATCCCGGCTTTGGAATGAAAGCGGTACGGATAAGTTCCGATAGGACATTCGGTGTGGAATCATATAAAAGTTCTATATCTTCAAATCTGCCTCGCTTCACAAGCTCCCTCGCCAGTTCCAAGTCAAGGATGTGGTTCTGAGGTAGGTTTTGGATTTGGACCAAGCGCCCCGAATTCCCCGTTACCCACACCTTCCCATTCCGTCTGGCAAGAAAATAACCTGTAGGTGTGACCGCACAGTACACTTTTCCTGAGTATTCCAATGTTTTCGGTTTATTGCGTATCTCATGGCAGTTCCCCGGAGACATCCAGATATCCAGTATATAAGCATCCTTCCAATTCGGATGTTTCGCAGAACGTTTTTTAATTTTAATCACTGCACTCCGCCCGCTAATATGGGCAAAAGCCTGCACAATATCAGCATTCTGTTTATTGCAGGTACTGTATTGGAGGCTGCTCGGTCCACAATGGTATCCGTCCCAATATGGCAGTTCGTCAAAAAACACATCAGCACTTTCATCAAAGAGCCACGTCCCGAACGTCTTATCCCGGAAAATACGCAGCCATAGCGGAACACAGCGGGACACCACTGTAATCACGCTTGTATCGCTTTTTTCATAATCCTTTACCGTGAATGGTATCTCCGTCTGGCGCAGCAGATATTTACACCTTTCAATTTTCCGCTTTTTCTTAAAATGGAATTGTATCGTGCCGTCCGGCTTATACGTCCCGTCTGCCTGCACCATAATCAGCACACGCAGCCTCCCATGCTCCATCCCTGACGTTGTCCGACGGAAACCAGTGAATGGAATTGTCGGGCGGTATTTCTGCATATTTTCAACAGTATCTTCTATCCACGGGCCGTCATATCTTTTCTTGGTATACATCTTGTGGTCGGACGTGCTTAACTGGCTGATACGGCTGTCGCTGTATTCATACAGCAAACCGTCATAATCAAACTGCACAGCCTCCGCTTTTTGGAAATTTACAGCCTCTCCATGCGGATTCCAGCAGGCAATCTCCCCACCGCTCCATTCATCAAGCCTTTTCCACCCATCGGGAGTCAGGACTTCATGATCCCCGGTCAGGCACCACCGCCCGGAGCGGTTTGCACCATAGAATTGTAAAACCCCATGCACCCTTCCATCCGAACAGACGCTTCTCTCCATAGCCTCATATTTCTTCACAGAGGTTTTTGCCATTAACAGCCGAAGCCGCAGCAGTTCCTCCACTTCCCCGTCCGTCTCCGCTATCATCTCTGACACCGCTTTCCTGGAAAGGCTCTCCGCCTCCATCCCCATATCCCCAAGCCAGCCTTTAAGCTGTGCCACGGAGTTGGGGTTCTCCAAGCCCGTCAGTTCATAGGCGCGTTTCGTCACCACTTCCTTATGGAGACGCTCACAGGCAATGGCCTGTTTTACCAATCCTATATCCACTAAAACACCCCGGTCATTGATGCGCTGGTCTAAACGGTACAGTTCCATCTCGCTTTCCGGGATGGGGAAATTGTGCAGCTTCCTGCGGATGGATTTCTCCACATCCACATCCCTTTTACAGTAAGTCTTGAAAAGCTCCCACTTCTCCGGCGCATGGCAGGGGAGGTTCCTCGTCCTGCCGCCGTTTGCCTTTGTGGGCTTGCAGGGAACGCAGAAATACCGGATCAGTTCCTTGCCCTCCTTCATCTTCTGCTCATCCAGCCCAAGCACCCTGCCCACATCCTCCAAAGACCGGGGAAGGGCGAGCATTGCCGCCTGTACCGCGCTGCAATGCCAGGACTCCGGGGGAATGTATCTCCCGAAATGCTTTGATAAGCAGGTGCGCTCAAAATTTGCATTGTATGCCGTCTTGGTCACTGACACATCAAAGATGGCATCCTCCACCTCTGCCGGGAGCTTCTCCCCCTGCGCAAGGTCTATGATCTGTGTTTCCCCTCCGTCAAAGGAATAGGCAAACAGTAAAATCTCAAAAGCAGGGCTGTCCGCATAAGCGTATACCCCGCATTTGATCAAATCCACATCGCTAAAGCACTCGATATCGGCTGCTAAGATTCGTCCCATTTCATGGCTCCTTCCTGCGTATTTGCTTTGGATGACGGGCGGCAGTCACCCGCCGCCCCGATATGCCTATCCAAGAAAATCTTCCTCATCATCCACTTCCACCGCGTCAAAGTCATCCTCGGCATTCGTCCTTCCGCCCAGCGACTCCCCGTCACGGAGTTTCTGGATGTTGCCAAGCCCTGCGGCAATGCCCTTATTGCCGTTGGTGGAAAAGCCGTAGAAGTTCACGCTGATCCTGCCATAGCACCCGGAATACACTTCCGACTGGTCAAGGATGGGCTGCACGTTCTTATCCACCACCTGCGGCGCCTGCTTGCTGTTGGCGTTGAAGAAGTAGCTGTCCGCATACGCCTCATCCTCCGGGCGGTCAATGTCGCCGTCCCTTAAGGGGAGTTTTAAGTTCGCCGGGACCTTGCCGCCCCACTTGGAGACAGAATCCTTCTTCGCCTGCTCTATCGCTTTCTTAATCTTCTCGATGGTCTCCGTGTCCGACTTTGGTATGATGGCCGATACGGAATACTTTGGGTCCCCGTCGCTCACTGCGTTGGGCTCCCAGCAGTGCAGGTAGGAAAACCTGCACGGTACGATCACTTTTGTAAGGTTCGCATTTTCATTACTCATGGTATTCATTCCTCCTTAAAATCCGCCTCTGCGGTTGCTGCGGCAATCTCCTGCCTCTTATCCGATTCCGGCACTAAGGTCACCTTGCCCTGGGGCTTGTAGACCAGCTTCCCAAGTATCTCTGCAAATTTCTTCTTCCCAAGCAGCCGCTCCATCTCCGTGATGCCGATGAGCGTCTTTTTGTAGATGTCCGTGTACCCGGCTTTCTGCGCCGCCTGGGCCACTTCCTCCTCATCCGTGTATCTCCTGTTGCTCCTGCCCTCCACCAGCTTAAAGCCGGCCCATTTCTTGCCTTTCGTGACCGCCTCGTCCTGTGCGTAGGCGTAGACGTCCGCAGACCATTTGGCAAGCTCGTCCGCCACTTTCAGGACTTCCGCTATTTCCTCATCCGTAAGGAGCGGAGGCTGTCTGAATTCCATCTGCGCCAGCCTTAAATATTCCTCTGCCCTCGCCCTGCAGGTGTTCTTCGCCTTACAGAACCGGCACCAATCGCCGGAGCGGTACTCGCCCTCTCCCTTGATGGCAAGCACGGCCTTTGGCTTTAACTCCATCTCCACCCATTCCATCAGGTCCTTTACGGAAATTTCCCATGTGCTGACGGATTCCAGACGCGGCTGGTAGATAATCATGCGGATGGTTTCAATGTCATAGAGGGCATCGAACAGCTCCAGTGCGCCAAGTCCGTATAACATCATCTGCGGGTTCCATTCCGCATCCACCGCCACGCCCTTCCCATACTTTAGGTCGATGACGGTCAGCACCTTATCCGCAACAATCAGCAAATCCCCGGTGCCGAAACCCTCCGGCACATAGGCGGAGTAGTCCAGCCGCTGCTCGATCAGGACAACAGGGTCCGCACATTCCTGCCTTGCAAGCTCCACCTGCTCCATCGCAAAGGCCACATACCCGTCCGTGCATTCCTCCATCTCGACACAGTGGTAATCCGACACCGGGCGCTTGGAGCGCCTTTTTAATGCCTTTTTCAGCTTATGCTCCGCAAGGGCGTGGGCGGCGGTGCCTTCCTCGGCATAGACGCTGCCGCCCGGCTCATCCCTGAACTGCTCCTCCAATCGCGCGGAAGGCGTGCAGGAGAGCCACCGCTTTGAGGAGGATGCGGAAAGAAGTGCGTGTTTCCCCATCACAGCACCTGCGCTTCCTGCATCAGCGCCGGGTAGTCCTCCGGCTTCACCGCCGAGAGCTTCGCCGCGCCGTACTTCTGCAAAAGTTCCCTGATCTCCTTCGACTTCCCCTCCTGTGTTTTCTGCGCCATCAGCGCACGGATGCCCTCCAGCGTGGCGGGGGATTCCTGTTGTACTTTTTCCGTAGCTGACGGCGGTGCCTGTTTCTGTTCTTTCACAGCCTTATCTTTCGTACTGCCTCCCTCCGCTTTGGCAAGGCCGCGCAGACCTTCCGCAACGATGGAGAAACCTTCCGCGATCCTCAATAATTCACTTCCCATTTACATTTCCTCCGTTTCCTTGAATATGATTTCCTTTCCCTGCTCCGTAGCGGATGCGATCTCCGCCGCCATCCCTTCGGTGGCTTCCCCGAACACCCACACCTCGTCACAGAGGGCGAGCAGCTCCATCCCCATAGCGATTCCCAGCCGCCTCTCTTCCTCTATCCCCTCATTCAGAAACTGAGGGAATAAGAGGTGCGGCGCGATGGGCAGATACCCTTCCTCACATGCCATGCGGCAGTAGGAAGCCGCCTTTCTCGCATTCCCTTCCATGTCGCCGCGGAAGGGGCTGCAGATAAAAACCTTCTTACGCATCAGCGCCTCCATCCTTTCTTCATTTTCCTGTCATGCGCCGCCTTTGCGGCTTCATAGGCTTCCACTTCCTTCTCGATCTGCATCAGCTTGGCGGCGAGGCTTTTCGCCACGATGCTGATCGCCTGCAAGATGCCGATAAGTTCCTGTGACTTTTCCATAGGCTCCGTTCCTCCTTTCCGGGACAGTTAAACCTATCCCCTTCACTGTCGTAATGACACTTTTTCGGTTTTCGGTGGATGGAAACGGATATTTTTTCAAAAACCGTTCGACAATTCCCGTAAAAAATGTCACAGAAATACTCTTGCTGGCAGATATGGTCATCTGCTGTCAATTTCAAACCCATGCTCTACAAAGAATTTCCGCAGCTTTGATAATACTTTTCTCTTATGGTCGGAAAGCGTCCGGGGATTTTTCCCTTTCATATCTGCATAATCAGCAAGGGGCATTTCCTCCCCGAACACCTTCATGGCAAGCTCCCGTTCTTCCGGCAGGAGGGAATCCATCGCATCACGGAGGACATCCAGCAGCATCCTCTTTTCCGCCAGTTCCTCCATGCTCTCCGCAAAAAGCTCCGTCCGCATATCGTTCTCTTTCCATTCCTCATAAGATTCTTCCGTGTATCCGTTCTGCTCCATTGCCTCACGGTTCCTCTGATCATGCTTTTTCTGCTGCCACCACGGCCTAAAGTAATTCCTGTATTCCTCTTCCGTAACATTCATTGTGATTTCTTCGTCTCCAGATTTGACTGTGATTTTCCTAAAAGACATAAAGCGTTCCTTCCTTTACGGCTTCGTAAAGTTAGGAACGCTCTCATTCAGATGTGGGACTGGCTTTGAAAAAAAGGCAAAAAATGGCCCTGAGAAAGCTTTTTGTAAGAAATCTAAAATAATTCACTAGCTTTACTCCGGCCATTCGTGACTCGACACAATGCGGTCCCACTCGCTCGGTACATATTCAGTTATCCGGCATGGCTGACCTGCCAAGCCGCACAATGGGAATTTCCAGAAATTTCCATTGATAACTTTAGTATGACCATAAAAGAAACGCTTTAATCTATAAAAGTAAAAATAGCAGGATACCTTCCTGCCATTCTTTCCTGCTATGTATATTTATCTTTTTCCATTCGGTTTCCAGTACACCTTTACTACCCTGCCGCAGTTAGGACATTTCAGTGACACAATGATCCATCCGGAACCCGTCTCCCCAATATCACAGGCCCGTTTCTTGCACCGTCTCTCCGGGCATTTCATTTTCCGGATAATACCACCTCCTCTCCCCCAAAATACATCTATTGCTATCTCCCCGCACCGATATGTAGAAAGGGAACCAGACAGGCATATGGTTCTATCTCTGCTTGGTTCCCTTTTATCGTTTGTGTATTATTGGTTTTCTTCCTGCTCCCCGATTCCCCAATCTGCCGGAAACCGGGGAAGCCTGCTCTCTGTGTTTTATTGGAGATATATAATGGATAGCCTTTTTCACTTTGTTTGATATGCTTTTTCTTTCAATTCATTGAAATCCACTATAATGGTCTTTTTTGTTGTAAAAGACTCTGTATCCCTCTCATCAAGAATACTGATACATATATTATTTCCATCAGAGATAGCATTACGAATGCTTTCATCTTGTGATAGATCTAAATTGGTTTCATATAGAGTATCAGAATAAACATCTAAAAGATAAAGCTCTCTGCCATTTCTTACAAAAAATCCATAATAATTATCCTGCGTATTTTTACCGTTATAAGCCATACGCAAACTAGGCAAATTAAGAAAGGTTTTTATCTGGTTATTTTCTATTTCCCCTATCGCACCATAATCTGAAAAATTCCTTATGTATATGTAACTGTCAAAACAATAAAATTCTACTATCCCATTATTGGAAACAAAATTTCTCAATTCAGAATCAAAGTACAGCTTACCAAGTAAATCATATTTTTTATCATCATAAATTTCTATATAAACATCATTTTCTGCTCCCATATTATTTACCAGCACATAAATATTTTCGTTGCTACAGGCAAATGTCGTTATCTGCTCACCTGTATTATCTGTAAACTGTTTTTCAATGCAGATATCCATATCCCCGGTATTCTCATTATATTTTCTGATATAAGTTGCTGTAGCCACATCATCTTTCATGGTGCTTAACATATAAATGTCTGTGTTCATTACAGAAACTGCGTCCATTGGATAAGAATTGAATTCGCTAAATATCATTTCAGATGTGTCAGAATCAGCGTTTACCATCAAAAGTTTATGTTCGTTTGTATTTAAGGTTACAGGCAGAATAACAGAATTATCAATCACTGTAGGTTTTCCACTTGAAATATAAAACTCTTCCACACTTACGATATCTGATTGCCTTTTTGAGGAAAGAACATATCGTCCAATTACCAATGCACCGTCATCATCAATATAGTTATAAACAACCGCATCATCCAACAAAGCAATCGGCGTATGATTATCGATATCTCCTATTTCATTTTCCTGACTGGAACACCCAACAAGCAAAGCCAGCATACAAACCACCCATAAAACCAATATAATCAATCTTTTCATAATATCTTGCCTTCCTGTTATGCTTTGGCTTTCTTTACAAAAACAGCTAAAAGAAAACTTTGCCATTCATGAAGCCTCTCCCCAATCTGCCGGAAACCGGGGAGAAGCCCTGTCCGGCGCAACTTTTGCGACCTCGCTTTTCCGCAGGGTGAGGAACTTATTTCCCATATAGACGTTCTGTGCCGCGTCCTGTTATCTCCATACAAAAACAGCCTTTCAAAAGTCACTCGTAATAATCTAACTGGTGGAAATTGTTAGGAAAAATGTAAAATTCCGTTCCTGTTTTCCCATCTATCTGCTTCCAGACAATCACTTTATAAGTCAGGGCTGTATAGGTCTGTGTCCCACCATCCTCATAGACCTTTTTAACCGGAATCAGCAGCAGAATCACCGCTATTACCACGAAAACAATAATGAGTTTCTTTTTCAAACCACGCCTCCAAAAAGTTAATCTGTAAAGCTCCCCCTGCTACCCAATTCCCCAATCTGCCGGAACTCCGGGGATGCCTGCCCTGTCAGGCTGTAGCTTATTGGGGATATGCACTCACGGAATTTTTGAAATCTTATTGGTTATTCAAATCCCCCTATTTATGCTTTCCTGTCAAAAGACGGCTTCTCCTCCAGATAATCCGGTAACTCCTCCAGTTCTGCCCCTTGGCCATTCTTTAGCGAGCGGTACTCATCAAAATAAATCCCATAAAACCCCCTTTCCTTTTCCCGTTCAGCCGGGGTCCTCTCGCAAGCCCACCCATATCCCGAACCGAGATATGTCAGCACCTTTGTACCCTGATAGTAAATATCCGCGCCATATCCCCCGCTTGTCAGGATCGGGCAGGTCAGCGTTCCGCCCCCTGCCAGCGCAAACTTCTTTTCGGCAAGGTTCTCCGCCCTCCCGTCTGCCGCCTCCAGGAAGTCAAGTAGCGTCAGTTCCCCGCTCCCGTGGCATTTCGGATTGCCGTTCTGTCTCTTCAGCGAATTTTCAGCCTGCCGGTACAACGCTCTCCTGTCGGGCGATACATCAGATATGTATTCCGCACATAACCTCGCCCTCTGGCTGTGGATATACTCCAGTTCTTTCTTGCTCGTAGTCTCCGCAGCTCTCCGTGCCAGTTCCTTAATCTCATCAGCAAACTCGGCCTTTGATTTATTGCTTTTCCCAGCGCTTGGGATCAAAGACCAGTCAGGTCCTCTGCTGCTCAGTGACATACTGTGTTTCGTATTGGCCGAATTTAGTGTACTTGAAACCGAAATTCCCATGAGCCCACCTCACAATCCCTTTTCCTATCTGTGGCTCCTCTGTTGGTCAGAGCCGCCCTTATTCCCTTGTAATAAATCCAAGCAGATTCCCTCTCCCTGCTCCCCGATTCCACGATTCCACGGAACGCCGTGAAAACCTGCCCTGCCTTATCAAGCTGCGGCTTATTCGGGATATGCAGCCGTGGGTCTTATAAAACCTTCTTGAACTGATATTTATACATGTCGGAATACATATTGCCGGAGGACTTTGGTGTAAACCGGCCATCCAGTGCGCCCATATCCACCGCAAAACCGCTGTCCGCCACGGAAAACGCCCCATCCTTGAACTGGAACTGTGAAGTGAAATCGGGAATTCCCAAGTCTCCGCTTATCCTGATCTTCCCTATGATATCCACCAGCGCATCCTTCATCCGTTCTATCTTGGCATTGTCCTTTGTCTTATTGATCAGATCAGCCGCCTTGTCCGGCAGCCCTCCAATCTTCCCGTCTGGCGTCAGATAAAGATTTTCTAAGGAAATGTCCTCCCCCGTAACCCCTTTCAGGTAGCGCCGGACTTCCTGTATGTCCGTGGCATACCGGTATGTATTGGAGGACAGGTCTCCCACGCTGTCCGCAATCCCTATGTAATACTGGTACATCCGGTCACCGTACTTTTCATCTATCAGCTTCTGCACCTGTTCCCGGACGCCCTCGTCCTCTATCCCGTCCACGGCCACATCCCCATTGCTCCCGATCCGTACCTGCATCCCTTCTATGTCATCACGGGAAATGCCCATGCTTTCCAGATCCTTTACGAAATCATCTGAAAAGCTGTTTTTCAGCTCCGCTTTATTCTGCGCCTTTTCCATGTCTTTCAGGTTGGCAAAAATCTTCACATACTCCAGTTCCGCATCGTTTAAGTCCTTCCCATCTGCCATGTCCTGCAGCAGTTCATCCACGGTGCGCCCGCCCTTATACTTCTTTTCTTCCGGCAGGCTGTCAAACTGTTTCTGGTGGAGCCGCTCCAGCTCTTTTATATAATTCTGCTCCGTCTCCTTTAAGACGGCATTATATTGATCAAGATATTCCCGCCAGTTTTCATCTTTCTGACTGTATGCCCCGTGGAGGTTCCCATATGCTTCCCTGACGGCATCAGTCTTTTCATGCTCCTTGTTTTCAGTAACATGGAAGCTGATCTTATAATAATCATCTGGGGAAATCTCCTCCCCGTTTCCGTTTTCTACCTTGAAGCAGTATTGATTGGTATTGATATCCCAATCAGGGACGGTCAGCTTCTTCCGCCCCTGTCCGTCCCACTCTGCCTTCCCCACCTGATTGCCGTATTCGTCATACAGGGTAACATCGTAATCACAGCCTTCCGGCATATCTATATAAACCTCAACGCCAAAGTAATTCCGCTGAAAGTTCATAAATGGGATGGAGAAGTTATAAAAATCCACATCCTTTTTATCACTGAGGCTTCCTTTCAGGCTGCTGGTCTCATCCTTGATCAGAAAATTCAAATCCAGGAATGTGCTGCCTTTGTCCTTATCGGAAACCTCATAAGTGGTATGCTGCCTGCGGTAAGTGTTATTGCTGCTGAGGGTGCAGGTATCCTCCCGCAGCTCCATGTTCCTGCGCATCTTCCCTTCAAAAAACGCCTCCGTCTCTTTTCCCGTCATGAAGTATACCGGCTTATTTCTGAAAGCCGCTCCATATGCGGAACCTTGTTCATTTACATTAGTTATTCCCATTGTCAGATCATCCTCCATCATTGCCAATTAGTTATCAAACCGCCACACACCTGTCATTCCAGAGTCGCATCAGCACCCAAGATGCTTTCCTTCTGTGCCATAATATATCCTACAATTTCTCCAGCTTCTCCAAAAACGCCCTGTAAAATTCTCCTTCTTTGATGCGGGCCTGCTGGACCTCTATGCTCCTGGGCGTATATACCCTTGGATGCTCCAAATCGTACAGCGCCTCTTTCGTTGCCTGGATCGCAGATTCCACCGTGCTTCCAAGGATGTCAAAATTCTCCGTTTCACCCTTAAGCTGTTTATTAAGCCTCTGCACCATCATCTGCGATATGTGGCTCATCATTCCGTTGCCCCGGATCCCCATGCCATTCGCATTTACTTCTTTCGCCGCCTCCATCCACGCATCCTTCACTTCCTGCGGGGCGTTCGGGCCAACCATCTCAAAGGCTTTCTCATCCTGGTCGGCTGCCTTTCCCTGCGCCGCCTTTTCTTCCACCGTTTCCATGAATCCCACAGCCCCGGATTCCGCGCTTCTTCCTGTCTTTCTTGCAGTGTATCCTGTCAGCGGATATCCCGCTGTCCCTATTCCATTAACATTCATTTCCTTTCATCCTCCATTATCTTTAATATTGCGGCTCCTCTGTCAGTCAGAGCCGCCTCTGCTCTCTCGTAATAAGTCCGAGCAGTTCATTGCCTCCATGCAGACATGCCAACTAACTTCCCCTGTCAAATCCCATACCGGCCTTCACCTCCTCTCCCTACTCCTCAATTTCCCCAATCTGCCGGAAAACCGGGGATGCCTGCCCTGCCTTGTCAGGCTGTAGCTTATTGGAGATATGCAACCGATGGAATTTATTTCTTATTCATAAAATCCCAATATGCCTGCATACTGTACTGATAATATGCCGCCGTCTTTTTCTGGAGCAACAGCTTCATATCGCCAATCTGCTTCTGGAACATATCCATGAAATCTGTCCTGTCATTTAATCCCATAGCCCCGGCTTCCATCGGAAGGGACGTAAAGCCTCCCAGCTTTTTTACACCCATATGTGCTTCCAAAGCACGCATTTCCACAACAGTCGCTGACTTGGGATTTACCTCGTTGATATGTATGGTCTTTTCAAATTCATCCCCATTCTCATCAACACCCTTTGCGATGATTGTCGGATCATCCTCTGTTGAATCTTCCGCATATTTGAGATAATAGGACAGCCCCGTGCCGTTCCCTCCCGTCCACAACATATCTTCATCTGTAAAAATATTATAGACTTTTGGAGTATCTGCCACATTGTTTACCTGCTCCGCAAAACTCCTTTTTACCGCATTCTGCTGTGCCTTTCTTGTTCCCTGCCATGCCTGATATCCTGCTGTCCCTATTCCATTTACATTCATTTTTTCAAATCCTCCGCTATTGTCATTTATTCAATATTGTGGCTGGGGGTGATATGTTTCCACCCCCAGCTACACCGTGTCAGTCTGAATATGTAAAGCATCACTGTTCTACAGAAAACATAGCTTTCTGGATATTTTTCTGCCAATATGAGCTGTCAAAATAGTTCCCGCTTTTGGGCCGATTACTGAACATATTCATGATCATGTCATAAGTCATGGATGACGTATCTATAAACAGTTCCTTTCCGTCCTTTGATTTAATCGCTGTACCGTTTGTTCCCACATAGGCAGTTGTATTGTCATCAAGGTACTGTATCGTTCCTGTCATTTCCGCAAACTTTTTCAGCCACGACTCTCCCGTTTCCTTGCACATTTCCTTAAATTTCTTAGCATCCTCCCCCGTCATATAAGGGTGCTTCCCATCCCTGACATACCATGAAAAACCTGTTGCTTTGTCCGTATATTTCGGGTCTGTTGCCGCCCATTCTTCCAAGGTCTTATCGCCATACCACACTGTCAGCCCGCTGTCATTTGATACGGTGTTTTCCTCCTGCCCCATTATTGGATTTGTTGATTTAAGTGCGTCATATATATCCTGCACATTGGCATTCTGCCTTGCACTTCCGGGAGCGGATTCCTCTGCCGCCTGTTTCTGCGGGTAGAACTGTCCTGCCCTGCTCCTATTGTATCTATTCGCTGATACATTGTTCTGATAATAATTCTGTCCTATTCCTTTTACGTTCATTTTTCAAATCCTCCATTGTCATCAATTATTTTAATGGCAGCCCCTCTGTCGTTCAAAGCCGCCTCTGCTCTCTCATATTAAGTCCGAGCAGTTCATCCCATCATGCAGACATACCGCCTAGCCTCCCCTGCCAAACTTCATGACAAACACCCCCTTTCGCTGAAATTGTTTGCTCTCCGATTCTCAATATAACAAAAACCTTCTCTCCATTGTTTCCATATATTTTATGGTGGCTTTTTTGTCATAAAATACGAACCAGCCCTCAAAAAAGTTTCATCTCTCTTATCACCAACAGTGTATCCCTCTCGCTCAGAGTGTCATTTATGCCTTGATGTCAACAGGCTTATGGTACGCATCCGATATGACAGTCACTGGCTGCGCTGAAATCTGAATCTTTTCCAGCCGTTCTTCCTCCTGCTCCTTCTGCTCCTTTCTCTTTTCCTCGGTGCGCTCCTGCTCCTTCTTCTCCTTTAATTTTTCCTCCCGTTCCTCTGCCAGTTCCTTCCAGCCTTTTACCCCGCTGTCGGAAGTTACCGTGGTGGACGCCATCATGGTTATATTCCCTGTGCTGTCGATGCTCCAGCTTTCCGTATGGTCCACCACCCTTGCCCCGATAGCCCTTGCATTGGCCTGGGCGCTCTTAAGACCGCTTTCATAACCTTCTTTGAAAAAAGACAGGTTTTCTTCAAGCTCCTTCGCCTTTTCCGGGTTCCTTGCACACTCTTTCAGGTAAGAGCCTGAAATCGCCACGCTGCCATTCTTTACACAGTCATAATTCTTCTGCAGGTAGGAATAATAATCCGATACGCTGTCTGTCCCTGTGTTCTTCGCCTGTGCTGGCGCAGTTTCCTTTGTTTCTGTTTTCTTCACTGTCTCATTTTTCTGTGCCGTGTATGTACTCCCAACACATTGCTGTAGTTGTTTCCAATTCCTGAAATTGCCATAATTTTTCCTCCTTGATAAAATTTTTATTGTTAATGACGGCCCCTCTGTCATTCGGAGCCGCCCATGCCCCCTTATGGTAAGTCCGGGCATGATCTTCCTTACTTCAAAATGCCCGCCGCCTCATATGCGGCAATCGAAACCGCCTTTTTGGTCATGCTGTCCTTATAATATCTCTTGTCTGCTTCCTGCTCCATCAGCCTGCGTTTCAGGACGGCCTCCTCCGCCAGCCTTTCATATTCTGCGTGTTTTGCTTCCCTTGCTCTGCGGGCTTCCACAAATTCCGATGATGAAACAGTAAATTTCAGTTCTCCCACCACACAAGCATGGTTAATCTCTCCATTTTCATCAAATGTCATCAGAAAACCTTCGTTCTCACCAGGAGTAGAATTAGCTAATAAAAAACTATCCACCCGTTCCATTACTTTTTGTGCAAGTTCCGTGTTATTTTTCATTTTTTCTTCCAATTCCGGTGGAATAACCACAGCAATCTTGCCAAGCATTGCATTCATCTTGGTGCGGACTGCCGGACTCTGCATATCGGGTTCAGCTCCCGACGGTTTCCAGTTCAGAACAGAATCATCCGCATTATTGCTGAAATACTTATCCCACGGATAATCATTCCTCCCCCATAAGGAACTGTCAATCTTGGATGTATCCATGACATTGTAATATGCTCCCGGATACTTTGATTTCAGCATTTCCTTAAAACTAACATTCTCTGTTTTCCCTGCCGCTTTCGTAGCCGCAAGCTCCGCAAAACTCACGCCCTCGCTCTTGCCTGCCGCATTCTTCCGGTACTGCTCCGCCAGATAGTACCCTCCCAATTTACCTGTCACTCCGAAATCCGTCATCACTTCTCCTCCTTTTCATTTTTCATCATCACCGACAGGATGAACACCCTGCCGTTTCATAAAGTCCATCGGCAGATACGCCCCCATTTCAAACCGCAATTGCACCAAGTGACTATAAATTGCACGAAATGACCATAAAGTTTATAACATCACCACCGCCAGGAACTTTTCTGCGTCGCAGGAAACGGCGAAATCGCCCCCGTATTTATCCGCCACGGCCTTCACGTTCGACAGTCCGGTGCCTTCCGTGACCTGCACCTTTTCCACCACGGGGTTCCTTACGGAGAAGATCAGCTTCCCGCCCTCCTGCACCAGCTTGACGTGGATGACGGCATTCCTCCCCTGCCGCACAACCTTCACGCATTCATGGATGGCGTTGTCCAGCAGGTTGGAGAGCAGGATCACCGTTTCCTCCTCATTAAGCCGCAATCCGCCCATGTCTCCCACACGGAACGTCATGGACATGCCCCGCTCCCTTGCGGCATGGAACTTCTGGTTCAGGACGGCATCCACCACCGGATGGTTTGTGCTGACCGCTACCATCTCCACCGATATGCTCTCTGTCAGCCGTTCCGCAAGCGCGGCGGCGGCCTGCGTATCGCCCTTCTTCACCAGCGCCTGCATTGTCCTTATCTGGTTTTTGTAGTCGTGCATCTTCCTCCCCTGCCGCTCATAGACCGCCTGCATATCCCGGTAATGGGCAAGCTGATCCTCTGTCTTTCTTGCAGACTCGGTTCCCATCCGTATTTTCTTCCCCCGCTCCAATATTTCCCGCAGCAGCCAAATGACAAGGAAATTGACCATGACCAGCCCTGTGGAAAGGAAAACGCAGATCTGTCGCAGTTCTGGCTGCTCCTTGCACCGGAAAAATGTCAATACAATGGAAGATAATGTAAACAAAGGCATCAGCCCCAGCTTCAGCCATTCTCCGTCCGTAAGTTCCCCATAATCCGCCCCCTCTTTCCATACCCTGCGGAAAAGAAAAATAAAGACAATCCAGCACGCCTTTGCAAACAATGCCCCGGGGACGCTCCATATCCCCCATATGGCCTCCTGTGTTTCCCATAGATCCATCAGGCTGACTAACATCAGATCAGTCAGAAATATCATGGAATAATTTAACATAGAAAAATATATCCCCTGAATCCAGCCTGCCTGATAACACACCCTGCCAAGCAGGATATATCCTAAGATATACACAGGCAGTTTCCACATATCAATCCAGTATCCTGCCGTACTGGCAGCAAACATCATGGCCAGATATGCCGGAAATCTGTATCGGCAGAAAAAAATCCCTTTCTTCCGGCCCAGAAAAGTGTCAAAGAAATACACGTTCCCCCATGCCTCTACCACCATGATACAAACTGAAAACATCCACCGCCCCATAATCACTCCGCCCCCTTAAACAATGTGTACTGCCGCTTTACTTCCGGGTATCTGGACTTCGGGACGGAAATCTCCTTCCCTGTGGTCAGTACCATGACATAGCTGCCGAGTTTTCCGATGTACCTCATGTTGATGAGGAAGCTCTGGTGTATCCGCACGAAGCCCATCCCCGCCAGTTCCACCTCCAGCTCATCCATCTTCTTATAGATGCTGTATGTCTCCCCCGCCGTGTAGAACACGTTCTTGTGCCTGCTGGTCTCGATATAGATGATGTCGTCCACCCGCAGGCGCACGTTCCCCTCCACAAAATCGAACTCCACCACACGCTCCTCCCGCAGGATGTCCTCCACGCACTCCGGCAGCGTCCGTTCCAAGTCGTCCTTTAACAGGAAACGGCTGGCCTTCACCTTGTACCCGTCCAGCGCATAGTTCACATAGGCGGTCACCAGCACGATATGTACCTTCGGGCATTCCGCCTTGATCCTCCCCGCCGCCTCCAGCCCGTCCATGCCCTCCATGTTGATGTCGAGGAACACGATGCCACATTCCCGCACATACCCCATATCCGCATAAAGCTCCGCGCCAGAGCCGTATTCCCTTATCTCAAAACCATGCCCGCAGGCTTCCAGCAGCGCATCTCTGTCCTCCCTGCTGTCATCGCAGATTGCTATCTTCATCGCATATCCCTCAATTCCATATTCTTTTCCACCATAAATTATATCGGATTATAGGGTATCCTATCAAATCCCATTGCACGAAACTCCCATAAATTGCACGAAACGACTATAAGCGTATCTGGGCACATAGCCGATATGGGGAAACGGGAACCGCCGCATACAGAATAAAACCATAGCAGCGGTTATCTTTTGTGCATCCTATTATCCTAAAGATTTCAGGTTCCTGCGGTATTCCGCCATCTCATCCTCGCTTACCGTATCGCAGACGTGCTGCAATTCACTGACCACAAAATCCCTATCCTTCGGCAGATAGGCAGTGACCGGGTAAAAGTTTGAACTGGAATTGGCAAACAGGTGGGTCCTGATCTGCAAATTTTTGATGAACACCTGCAGTTCCTCCATGCGTTCCTTTTCCCCGGCAGGGGTAAATTTCCCCTCCCGTATCACACAGTCCACGCTCACAAAGCAGCTCAGGGAATTGGAAAGTGACGGTTTCCTCCATCGGGAGATTTACAGGGAAATCCCACCGAAAGTGGAATACTCACTTACTGAATTCGGAGAGAGCTTCATACCTGTCCTGCAGGCTATGATGACATGGAGCGAGACATACCTCTGCCCCGACTGGCAGAACCCGTATGAAAAATAACACGGTTTTTACACGAAACGACTATAAGCACAAACGCAAACCACCGTGTAAGCATATTACCTCTGATTCCCCCGCTTTCCAACAGGCAGACCGCCGCATATGGCGGTCTGCCATAGTACGGCGGTTAGCTTTTGTGTATTTACAATTAAAAATTTAAGCCATATGAAGGCTGCCGCGTTTTAAGTTCAAAACGACATCCGCCTGTGCTGCCAGTTCATTTGAGTGAGTTACAACTATCACGCATTTATTCAGTCCATGTGCGCTCTCCTTCAATATACCCGTGATTTCGCCCGCCGTGTCCTCGTCAAGGTTCCCTGTCGGTTCATCCGCTAAAATAACAGGAGTATCAGAAGCCAGGGCGCGGGCGATTGCCACACGCTGTTGCTGCCCTCCGGACAGTTTCATTACATTTCGTTTTGCTTCCTCGGCTGTCAGCCCAAGCCGCAGGAGCAGGGGCAGGACATCCTTTTTCGCTGTCAATGCCACATTTTCCATTGGTGTCATATAGTCAATGAGGTTGTAGCTTTGAAATATCAATGAAACGTGGCTGCGTCTGTGACAGGCAAGCCCGCACTGTGAAATATTTTCACCACTAAAGAGGATTTCACCTTTTTGCGGAATATCCAGCCCGCCGATCAGTGACAGCATAGTTGTCTTGCCGGAACCGGACGGTCCAAGAACAGCATACATTTTCCCAACTTCAAATTCAGTATTTATGTCTGACAATATTGGCCTGCCTTTCTCATAGGCATAACATATCCCTTTCATTTCTAATACAGCCATTTTCTATTTTCTCCTTTTCCTTAACTCATTTTTGACAAGATTTCACGGGGTTTCAGGCGCATTACCGACAACGAGGAAATTCCCACTGAAAGAATGATAACGATAATGCCTATAAGATAGAGCTGCAGCATATTGTAAAAATCAATCGTAACGCTGATCTGCTCCGTGTCTGCCTCTGCCCCATCTACCGAAACTTCAACGTCCGGGACAGTATCCTGACCAGATGGCATATCAGACAGGGCTGCATCATCTTTTATGCTGACCACCACATCCTCACTAAATCCATCCTTTTTTGTTATGGTCACTCCCGCGGCCTGTTCCTCGCTTACCGAAATATTCTGCTGCATCAGTCCATTTGCAAGCCGCCCTGCCACCAAGTTGCTTGTAAAATAAGAGCATCCAAAGGCGATTACCGCAATCATCAAAACCTCAGCAAGATACTGCCCGATAATCCTCATCTTTCCAATGCCAAGGGATAGGAACACACCTGTCTCGTGGATACGGCTTCTTCCCCACATGGTGAGTATCAATGAAAGGATGACTGCGCTTACCAATGCAATCACCCATATTGTGGATGACACCAAAGCCTGCAGTTTCTGCAATGGTGCGGCGGCATCCAGATAAGTCTGGTTATCTGCCGCCACTTCAAAAGCCCGCCAGTCAATAGCAAATAAACCTTTCACTTCCGCCATAATGCTGTCAAGCTGTGCAGGATCATATACGGAAAATGCCACCTCGTAAAATCCCACCGGCATATCCCCAAATAAATCCTGTAAGGCGCTTGTGTCAATAAAAATCTGGTTTTCCAGTTTTTCATAAGTGACAATACTCGCATATGCTGGATCTGGCTTTCGGATTTCATAAATACCAATAATCTTAACTTTTGCCTCCTCATCGGCCTGTAAGGAAATGCTATCACCTATCTGCAGGCTGTTCTGGTCTGCCATATCCCTGCTGATAACCGCTGCATTACTTTCATTTCCCGTAATGTGTTTTCCTTCAGTCAGTTCCATTATTCCCGACTGAAAAAAGCTGTTATTTTCAGTTCCGGCGACAGTCCGGGCATATATCTTGTTATTAAGCTCCCCTTTCAAAGGAACATTACCGGGAAAGATTGTAAGGTTTGTAGAAACAAGCGTCTGGGCTGATGCATCATATTTTTCAATGCCGCCTATTTCCATAATGGCATTAATCATATCCCGTGTGACGGGAAGCTCCGTGTAAAGGTCAAGAGCGCCTTCCCCATCATCAACTCTCCTGAAATAAGGATTGCTTTCCGATAGTTCAACTGAAACATAGAATTCACCGCCTAAAGCCTCCCGCAGATTCTTTTGTGCCTCCTGCGATGCTTTTTGGGTAGAAAGCCCGGTCAATACAAAAGTTGACATGATAAGAAGAATGAAAAAGAGCAGGATACTTTTCCCCTTTTTCCGTGCGACGTAGAGAAACGCCCGTTTGATAGTTCCCATTTTGATACCTCCGTTTTCTGGTGTTATTCATTCTGACGTTGATATCTTACACTCCCAATATGGAACCAGTATGAAACGTATGTGAAATTGAAAAGAAATTAAAAAACTCCCCGGTCTGCCAGAGAGCTTTTCCTATTCATGGTTTTCATTGAATTGTTATAAATGAATTGTAAATCTCATTCCCTGCGGTTCTTCCATCGGGCAGAATGAGTAAGAAATGTCCATTGTCTTTAATAATGTGTCTACAATATACAGCCCAAGCCCGTTCCCGCCCTTGTCACGGTCCCTTGCAAAATCAGGACGATAAAATGGCTCGAATATATGCCGCAGCGCTTCTTTGGATATAGGGACGCACTCGTTTTCTATAAGGATATCGCGCCTGTCAAAATATACGGAAACTGTTCTTCCCGGTTCTGTGTATGCCACGGCGTTGGCAAGGATATTTGACACTGCTTTTCCAAACATCTGAGGCGGCAGCACTGTTTCAAAACTGTCCGGCAGCCCAAGCCGGAAGATGATTCCTTTTGCCTTAGCGATCAGCATATACGGCTCGCATAAGGAGGAAAGCATCTCTGACAGATCACCTTCCGCTACCTCTTCATTTTCTGCGATCATCCCTGCCTTTGAGGTTTCGAGGATATCATGTATCATATCTGCGAGGTGTCCTGTCATTTCCCTGCACTCCGGCAGATAAGTGTCATAATCCTTATATTTCCCGACACCGAGTATCATGTTTTCCAGCGTGGCATTCAGCGCAGTGACCGGCGTCTTCAATTCATGGGAAGCCACCCGCAGGAAATCAGCCTTTGACCTCTCGCTCTCGCTTACACGCTGTTTCTCAATCTCAAGGCTCTCGATAGCCGACAGCAGGCTTTGGTATAAATGGTTGATATTATCTGCCAGTATGCCTATTTCATCTTTTGAACTGATTTTGCAGGCAGCATCCCTTTCCATCCGTGCCATCTGCTCCGTCACCGCCCCAATCTGTTTTATGGGAACCGTGATCTTTCGTGAAAATACAAAAGAACAGGCTATGGAAATAACCACACAGCAAATCAGGGATAGTGGCAGGGCTTTCAGAACAGTCTGCGTAACATAGTCTGCCACATTCAAACTTGTGTTGAGGGACAATTCATCGTGCGGGCTGACTGAGATCACAAGCCATTCCGGTTTCGTAAATAAATGGAGCAGTAAGTGGGCAATCCCGACGATAAAGAGCATCAGCCCTAATGTATAAAAAAAGGTTTTAGGGAATAACTTCATCTTTTTCATTGCTCCACCTCGTATTTGTATCCTATGCCTTTGACGGTGACAATACAGTCAAGCCGGAGCTTCTTCCGCAGGTTTTTAATATAAGTATCAACCGTCCGGTCAATGATCGGGTAGCTGTCTCCCCACAGTTCATCCAGTATCTGTGAGCGGGTAAGCACCAGCCCTTTATGCTCCACAAGCAACCTTAGCAGATCTATCTCTTTCGGGGTAATGTCAATCCTGCCATTTTTGTCCTTTGCTGTGTAGCCGGAGAAATTTACCGTTACATCCCCAAAAGTCATGATGTCAGATACCGCTCCTTTTCCGCACCGCCGTAAAAGTGCTGTGATGCGCCGCCCCAACAGAATCATGGAAAAGGGCTTTGTGATGTAATCATCCGCCTGTTCATCAAAACCTGTCACCTGCGTATATTCATCTTCAAGCGCCGTAAGCATAAGGATGGGCACTGAACTTTTCTGCCTTATCTCATGCAGGACGGAAAGCCCCGATGCTTTGGGTAGCATGATATCAAGTACAACAAGGTCAATACCCCCCTTTCCAAATATCTGCAATGCCTCGTCACCGTCATAAGCGGGAATGATTTCATGTCCTGCCGATCTCAAATATTCACATATTGCCTCGTTTGTTTTTCTGTCATCTTCCACAATAAGCAATGCCGCCATATAAGCACCTCCCGATATTTTGAGTTTACCATATCAATGTGGAATGTATGTGAAATCATTTGATTTTGCAGGACTTTTCATTCCATCTCCCTAAACGTACCGGCCATTTCCCCGACAAAACTCCACTGGCGCTGCATATAGGATTTCAGATTTTCCGTGCTTTGCCTATATGCCTCCCAGACTGTTTCCCATTACTTCGGCAGAAAGCCGCTCCCTCTAAAGTAAAAACTCTCTCTGAATTATACCATAAAAATTTTCTGTTTTTCACCCGATGGCATGAAACGACTATTTTTCGGGAATGGAAAGCAAAAAAGAGCCATCAACCAGCCCTTGTCCTCCCGCTAATATTTTTCAATTTTACTGTATACTATCACGCAAAACCCCATATTATCACGGAAACTCATATACAAACACGAAAACTCTGAGCAGTTTCCGTGCTTGTATCATATCCCCCGTTTTTCAACAGCATTTTCAGCCAAACCGCTACCCTTTTCCGCAAAAACCGCCAATATCCTACTCCTTTTTACCTTTCCGTTTTATACTATCACGGAAACCCCTGACTTTTGCGTGAAAGTATACTTTTGCCTGATAGTACGATTTTTTCCCCTATCGCCATCCTATCAGCGGCATTAAAAAACACAAAAAAGAGGGGCCCA
>Ga0137297_10487_pt1 | contig 29372 bp, 28 predicted proteins | sample RamsorincwithD2O_FD_97191 | JGI IMG/M metagenome (GOLD analysis project Ga0137297, IMG submission 97191) | Mouse cecal microbial communities from Vienna, Austria - Mucin amended with D2O | ecosystem: Host-associated > Mammals > Digestive system > Large intestine > Cecum | place: Austria: Vienna...
TCATAACTATAGAAAAACTCATAATGATGGTGTGTTTTCTGCATATACACCTGAAATAAGAGCTGCTAGAAGTTCTCATATTATAACAGGTCTTCCTGATGGATATGGACGTGGTAGAATTATTGGTGATTACAGAAGAGTTGCTCTTTATGGTGTTGATTTCTTAATTGAAAAGAAACAAGAAGATTTTGCAGCTTGTGTTTCTTCAGATTTTACAGAAGAAATTATTCGTGAAAGAGAAGAAATTAGTGATCAAATTAAAGCATTAAAAGATTTAAAAATTATGGCTGAAAAATATGGATTTGACATTTCTAAACCTGCTACAAATACTAAAGAAGCTATTCAATGGTTATATTTTGCATATTTAGCTGCTATTAAAGATCAAAATGGTGCTGCTATGAGTATTGGTAGAACTTCTACTTTTATCGATATATTTATAGAAAGAGATTTACAAAATGGCACTATTACTGAATCTGAAGCTCAAGAATTAATGGATCATTTTGTTATGAAATTACGTTTAGTTAGATTCTTAAGAACACCAGAATATGATGAATTATTTAGTGGTGATCCTGTTTGGGTTACAGAATCTATAGGTGGTATGGGAATTGATGGCAGAACTTTAGTTACTAAAAACTCTTTTAGAGTTCTTCATACTTTAACTACTTTAGGATCTTCTCCTGAACCTAACTTAACTGTTCTTTGGTCTACTCATCTACCTGAAGGGTTCAAAAAATATACTTCAAAAATGAGCATAAATACAAGCTCTATTCAATATGAAAATGATGACTTAATGAGAGGTTACTGGGGTGATGATTATGGAATCGCATGTTGTGTTTCTGCTATGAGAATTGGTAAACAAATGCAATTCTTTGGTGCTCGTGCTAATTTAGCTAAAGCCTTACTTTATGCTATTAATGGTGGTAGAGATGAAATAACTGGTAAACAAGTTGCTCCAAAATATCAACCTATTACTTCTGAATATCTTGATTATGATGAAGTTATGGAAAAATTTGATACTATAATGGGTTGGGTTTCTAGAGTTTATATAGATGCATTAAATATAATTCATTATATGCATGATAAATATTCATATGAAGCTATAGAAATGGCTTTACATGATAAAGATATTTTAAGAACTATGGCTTGTGGTATAGCTGGTTTATCTGTTGTTGCAGATTCCCTTTCTGCTATAAAATATGCTAAAGTTAAACCTATAAGAAATGAAGATGGACTAGTTATTGATTATGAAGTTGAAGGTGACTTTCCTAAATACGGTAATGATGATGATAGAGTTGATTCTATTGCAGTAGATATTGTTAAAACATTTATGTCAAAACTAAAAAAGCAAAAAACATATAGACATTCAAAACATACAATGTCAATATTAACAATCACTTCAAATGTTGTTTATGGTAAATATACTGGAAATACTCCTGACGGCAGACGTGCTGGTGAACCTTTTGGTCCTGGTGCTAATCCTCTTCATGGTAGAGATCAAAATGGTGCTTTAGCAGCTTTAAACTCTGTTGCTAAATTGCCTTATAAATATTCTGAAGATGGAATTTCTTATACTTTTGCAATTACTCCAACAGCATTAGGAAAAACTTTAGATTCTCAAGTTAATAACTTAATATCTATGATGGATGGTTATTTCGCACAATTTAGTCATCATTTAAATGTTAATGTATTTAATAGAGATTTATTATTAGATGCTATGGAGCATCCAGAAAAATATCCTCAACTTACAATTCGTGTTTCTGGATATGCAGTTAAGTTTACAAAATTGACTAAAGAACAACAATTAGATGTTATTAATAGAACAATTCATGAAAAAATATAATGATTAGTTTAGGAGGAGTAATAATTTGTTACTCCTCTTTTGTATAATTTTAAATCTTTTAATTATTTATTCTTAAGGAGTTTGTGTTATGGATATTAAAAATACTCTTAGAGTTCATTCTATCGAAACTTTTGGAACTCTTGATGGTCCTGGAATTAGATTTGTTATTTTCTTACAAGGTTGTCCACTAAAATGTTTATATTGTCATAATCGTGATACATGGGATACTAATTTAGGGAATATAACAGAAGTTGCAGATTTAATTTCTGAAATAAAAAGATATGTTCCTTATATGAAATCTTCTGGCGGTGGTGTTACAGTCTCTGGTGGAGAGCCTTTACTTCAGGCAAAAATTATAACTGAATTATTCAAAGAATTGCACAAGCTAGATATCCATACTTGTATTGATACTGCTGGAAGTCTTCCTATAAATGATGATATTACTAGTTTGCTTAAAGTTACTGATTTAGTTTTATTAGATATTAAACATATTGATGATGAAAAATCAAAAATCTTAACTGGTTTGTCTAATAAAAATAATTTAGATTTTGCTAAATATCTAAGCAATAATAATATCCCTGTTTGGATAAGACAAGTTATTCTTCCTGGCTATACTGATGATGAAAATGACTTATTAAAATTAAAAGATTTTATAGAATCTCTTTCAAATGTAGAAAAAATAGAATTATTACCTTACCATGATTTAGGTAAATTTAAATGGAAAGAGCTTGGTTTTGAATACATCTTAAATGATGTTAAATCTGCTACTCAAGAAGACATTAATCGTGCTAATAAAATTTTAAATATCTCATAACCCTTCCACCAGATGTATTTATTGATTTTTTTGGAATAATATGTTATAATAATATGAGCGAACGTTTTGAAAATCAATATGGAGGTGTGACTTATGTTTACAGGTCAAAGATTGTCACTTACAATGCTTGAACAATTCATCGCTGCAGGCACTTTTGCAACAAATCTTCCTACAGCATATCGTAAGTTCGGGCCCAATTTTATTCCTGTCAGACCTATTCCTCCCAGTTGTATAGAGTCAATACAGAAGTTGAATGACCCAGGAGAGCGTGTGGAGGAAAATATTTGTTACGTTCCTGTACCGGGCACCACCATTTGACGGTGCTCGGTGAGGCTGGCTTTTGCCAGCCTCTCTTTTTTAATTTACATAAAATTGATTTTTTATTCATTATATGTTATACTAATAGTGTAGCATATTTTTATATTTTCAGAAGGAGGTACAGTATGAATACTGTAGCAAAACGGAGATTTTCAGAGAAGGAACTCAGAGAGAGAGCACAGGACTGTTTGATTGCTGAACAGAAATGCTCCAAGCATCGCGACAACCATTACACTATCATCTGTTATGGTCCGGATATCAATAGTTTAGATCCGTGCCGCAGGTGGATTTATGATGAGGAGGTCGCAGTTCATGGCAATCCGTCCATGGCACAGATTACAGCTAATAAGCTGGTGCTTTATATTAATGCAAGCGACCTGAATAACAAGATGCGTGAACTCCGCGAGATTATTCTGTAAGATTCCGTTTGGATCATCCGGGAGCAGATAATTTAGCTCCCGGGGGATTCCCCAAAATAAAATCACATACCTGTTACTGGTAATTTAGTTATTCTTTCTGAATAGCTTTTTTCTTTTTTGGGCTCTATTTTTTCTTTATTATTTTCAATTGTTACCGTTAATTCTTCATTAAAATTTAAATCTATTTCTATTTTTTCTTTTAGTTTTTGATATCCATTTACTGTATTTATTTCTTCTATAAAGTATTTTCCTGGAATCATTCCTTCAACTAATATTTCGCCATTTTGGTTTGTTTTTAAATTACTGTAAATTATATTATTATTTTCATCTAATATATTGAATTCTACTCCTTCTAATTTCTTTTTTCCTTCTTTATCTATTTTTATTATTTTTAATTTAGTTTCATTTTTATAATACGTAGTTTCTGTCTTGCCTTCTCCAATTTCATATATATCTCCTGCTAAAGCATAGCTTTGAAGTGAAGAATCTTGTGATTTTCCATATAATATTGGATATGTAGGAAGTTTTCCTTTTACTGTTATTGGTATTATTTCATCTTTTTCTAAACTTTCTATTGGAACTGATATTTTAAATTGTGTTTTTTTAATTTTATTTGTTATATTTCCATTCATATCTAAAATCTTTATAGTTCCTTCTTTATTATTTTGTATTGATATTTCAAATTCTGGTGAACCACTTTCTGTACTTATCTCAAATGTTTTAATTATATTTTTATTTGTTTCATCTACTTTCCATTCTGTTTTTTCAGATATTGCAATATTATTGCTTGGTTTAACATGATTTGAGTTTCTAGCATATTCTACCATTTTCGTCATAGCATTCAATGTTCTCTCCCCTGCTTCACCAACTGCTCCATATCTAGATAAACTATAATTATTAATAACACAATATATTGCTTGTTTAGTCGCTGTATATGCTTCATCTTCATCATATACACCTAATTCTTGTAATGTTTTATATGGATATCCTTGTGTTACTACTCTCCAAACTTGCGGATTATTAACTACATCATCTACTGTTACTTGATAACCTGGATATTCTCCAACTCCTGGTAGCTCTGGATTTATACAGTAGGCTGGATATTCTTTTCCATTATGCATATAAAATACTTTTGTTACTCCTATCGGTCCTCCGTTGCTTGTTAGTTTTAAACATGTTTTTGCTCTTTCTTTTATATAAATATCTGCTTTATCTATGCTGAAACTTGCATTTGATGTTGTTGCCATTAGGCAAGTTATTATTAATATTAATATCGTAATTACTTTTCTTATTTTCATTTTTTATCCTTTCCTATATTATTAAAATTCCTTGTATACACATTCTTTTTTCTGGTTTATTTTCTACACATGTTATTAGTGTTATTTTATTTTCTTTAGTATTTTCTACTACTTCAACATCAGTATCTTGTATTATTCTTATTTGATTTATTTTATAAGTCATTTTTAAATCTTTATATTCATATATAATTTCGTCACCTATTTTTAATTTTTTTAGATCTTTAAAATAATTTACAGGATAACCTCTGTTATGTGCTGCTAATGATATATTTCCTAAAATATATCCGCTATCTGTAAAATGTCCAACATATTTATTTAGTATATCTACTTCTGTTCCATCTTTTATTGGTGCTATTAAATTTATATTTGGAATTTTTATATTCCATATTTCTGTTGAAAATTTTCTTTTTTCTGTTGGTATTTCTTTAATTTTAGTTATTTTATATATTTTTTGAATATTTTTATTATTAACTATTGTTAGCGGTAATAGTACTTGTGTCGCTATAAATAGTAATATTAGTAATATTAAAGATGCTTTTTTTATCAATACTGTAATCGCCTCTTTTCCTTGAATCTAGTGCATTTTCATGATATAATATATATGATGAATTTCTGTTTAAGAGTAGCACAAGGAGGTCTATTATGAAAAGATTTTTTAAACAGATCATCAGCTGCATGGTTTTGGCTTTTATTGCAGTTGCTTCTGTAGGATATATTATCAATTATCGGGCTACGGGAGAGCTTTCTTTTACATCTCGTAATACCCAGGTATATTCTGCATCAGACTTGGTAACACACATCTATACGCTAAACCCTGGTGATAGTTTCATTGCTCTTGCCAATTTTGGAGATAACGATAGTATTAAAATAAGGTTTGAAAATGATGAAGGGAAAGAAAAAATTGGATTCATACATTTTTCTGATTGTTATACGTATGAATTTCCTTTATCTGTCTCTTATTCTTCAGTTGCTGCGAAGCCTAGTATTATTCTTTCGTTTAAATCCAGCATAACTTTCGATCTTTTTTTGAAAGAATTTATTCGGAGCATAGAAGATTACGAGGTTATTGGCGTGTATATGGAGGATTCTGATTATTCAGAAGAGCAAATCAACTTGTCGACAATCTCACATTTTTGTGAAAATCAGCATATCCCTTATGGGTTCGTTTCAGCTTTTACAGATTTTTCTGTTCAAAACTATATTGACAGTAAAGATGTTAATGCTGTTTTTGAATCCTATCGTATATTACCTGAAGTTTTTGAGATTGATGCAGTTTTAGACAGTTATGATTTTGATAAAAATCTGTCTGCTTGCATTTTTCAAACCTCTTCAGTTAGACGGGATAACATTCAAAGATATTGGATTGACTCAATCAACAGTACTCATAGCATCTCTGAAGAAGAAATCCTGCTTATGAATTTGGAAGAAAGCGATTATGTAACATATGCTTCTGTTTCCGATAATCTGAAGGTTGAGATTCTTGATAGTTATAACAGTATTGAAAGCAACTAGTTAATCCGGAAATTCATCATGCTACTCGGAATTTAGGGCGTCTGCCCTTTTTTCTTTTATTTTGAATAAAATGTTTTTGAAACTAAAATATATTTAGTTTTTGAATAAAATATAATTTTATTTTAAAAAAATATAATTTTATTTTAAAAAAATAAATTGCAATTTAATGATTTCATATTAATATCTTTTTTATCTTTTGTAAAGCTTTTTCCATCGCCTTGATTCGACATTTTTCTCATTTATTTGTATTTTTTTATTTTATTTTATATTTTTTTATTATATAGTGTGTTATAATTATTTAGACTTATTATTGTAAGTCTCTTATTTTTGAAAGGATTGTGAATTGCTTTATGAAACTTGCAGAGGATAGTTCAAGCTTAGCTGAACATAAATTACTTGTTTTATATATTTTAAATAAAATTGGAAAGCCTATTAGTCAAAAGGCTCTTTTAGAATTGATTACATCTATAACCGAACTTAATTATTTTTATTTTCAGCAATTTTTGTTAGATTTAATTGAAAATAAATATGTAATTTCTTACAAAAAAGATGAAGAACTTTTATATAATATCACTCCTGAGGGAACAAGAGCTATAGAGCTTACTGCTGATATGATTCCTGGTATTTTAAAATTACAAGTTGATAATAATTTAAAAGAGAATCTTGATGATATTGAAGATAAATTTTCTGTTTCTTCTGATTACACTCCAATTGATGAAAATCATTTTACTGTTAAATGTAAGATTGTTGAGAATAATAATATTATGTTTGAAATTCAAACTTTTGCTGGTTCTAAAGAACAGGCTAAAGTTATTGTTGATAATTGGAATACTAAGGCTGAAGAGATTTATCCTAAAATGTTGGATTTGCTTACAAAATAAAAAGAAAGCACTTTATGCTTTCTTTTTTGTTATCTACTTCTTTCGCCTCTTGAACGATCTCTAAATCTTATTCTTTCTTTTTGTCTATCTCGTATATTTTCATCTCTATATCTTTCTTTTATTGTAGTTGCTCTTACTAAAACATCATCATGTATATATTCTTTAGTAACTATTACATCCTTGTATTTATTTCTTAAGTCTTTTGCATAACTTTCAGCTGATTCATCTCTATCTTTAATTTCTTTATAATTCTTTTTGTAAAACATTTTACTTTCTAATTCTTCTTCCATTTTACTACCTCTTTTACTTTAAATTTTTCCTCATCGCTTCATATAAAATAATTGCAGTTGCTACTGATGCATTTAAGCTTTCTGTTTTTCCTGGCATAGGTATTTTTACTTTTTCATCTGCTAATTCTAATACTTCATTTGATACTCCATTTGCCTCATTTCCTATTACTATTGCACTTTTTTCATAGTCTACATCATATATTTTTTTATCAGTTTGCAAGTTTGTTGTTACTATTTTTATTTTATGTTTTTTCATATCTTTTAATGTTTTTACTAGATTATCGCTTTCAATTATATTAACTCTAAAGATTGCTCCCATTGTTGATCTTACTACTTTTGGATTATATATGTCACTACTACCTTTTGAAACTATTATTTGTTTTAAGTTTAGACTATCTGCTGTTCTTAGTATTGTTCCCATATTTCCTGGATCTTGAATATCATCTAAAACTAAAAATAAATTTTCATCATAATTTATAACATTATTACTCTTCTCTTTTTCTATTACTGCGAGTATCCCTTGTGGGTTTACTACATTTGTTAAACTTAAGAATATCTTTTCAGTAACATATATGCATTCATACTTTGCAATTTCGTATTTTGCATCTTCATCTATATTATTTTCTTGTTTACAATCGTCACAAACTATTATTAACTTAATTTTTGCGTTTTCGTTTATTGCTTCTTTTATTAATTTTATTCCTTCAATTATATAACAATTTTCTTGATCTCTATACTTTTTATCTTTTAATTTTTTTAACTTTTTTATAGTTTCATTATCTTTGCTTGAAATTACCATATAACTTCCTTTCAAAATTAAATTTATGTATTTATTTTATATCTGTCAAGAATTTTTTTATTTCTTTTAGTATATCATTAATATCTTTTAGAATATATGTTACATATGGATTTTTGGCTGGTGAGAATTTTATCCTCATTCCATATTTTTTAATTAACTCATCTACTACTTGAAAATCAAATAGTTTTTCATCAAAATAGAATATAACTTTATTTGTTTTTTGAGATATTTTTATTATATTTTTATCTCTACACATATTTCTTATTCGTGCTATATCAATAAGTTTCTCAATTTCTTTTGGCATATTTCCATATCTGTCGATTATTGAATCTGTTATATCTTTTAATTCTTCTTCGTTTTTACATAAAGCAATTGCTTGGTATATTTCTATTTTTTGATTTGAATCTTCTATATATTCATCTGGTATATAACTTGATACATTTAGTTCTAATTGTACGTCAATTTCTTCTTGTACTTCAATACCTTTCATTTCACTTACTACTTGATCTAATAATTTGCAATACATATCATATCCAACTTGTTCCATATGTCCATGTTGCATTTCTCCTAGTATACTTCCAGCTCCTCTTATTTCTAAGTCTCTCATTGCAATTTTAAATCCTGATCCAAATTCAGTGAATTCTTTTATTGCTTTTAATCTTTTATCTGCTATTTCTGATAATAGTTTGTCTTTTTTATACATAATATATGCATAACCTTGTTTATCACTTCTTCCAACTCTTCCTCTTATTTGATATAATTGTGCTAATCCAAGTCTATCAGCATTTTCAACAACTATTGAATTTGCGTTTGGAATATCTATCCCTGATTCTAAAATTGTTGTACAAACTAGCACATTTATTTTTTTATTTATAAAGTCTTGCATTATTTCTTCTAGCTCTCTACCAGTCATTTTTCCATGTGCTATTCCTATTTTCGCTTCTGGTACTAGTTCTTGTAATTTATTTGCTTTTCTTTCTATTCCCTCTACATTGTTGTACAAATAAAATACTTGTCCTTCATGCTCTAATTCTTTTGTTATTGCTTCTTTTACAATTTCGTCATCATATTCTAAAACATATGTCTGCACTGGTTTTCTATTTTGTGGAGGTTCATAAATTACTGACATGTCTCTAATTCCAAGAATAGACATATGTAAAGTTCTTGGAATTGGTGTAGCTGTCATTGTCAATACATCCACATTTGTTTTTAATTCTTTAATTTTCTCTTTATCTTTTACACCAAAACGATGTTCTTCGTCAATTATTAATAATCCTAAATTTTTAAATTCTATATCTTTGCTAAGTAATCTATGAGTTCCAATTACTACGTCTATTTCCCCTTGTTTAATTTTTTTAGCTATTTCTGTTTGTTCTTTTTTAGTTTTAAATCTATTTAATAAAGCTACTCTTATCGGAAATTTTTCCATTCTTTCTTTAAAGCTATCATATTGTTGCTGTGCTAAAATTGTTGTTGGAACTAAGTATGCTACTTGTTTTTGATCCATGCAAGCCTTAAAAGCTCCTCTTATTGCTACTTCTGTTTTTCCGTATCCTACATCTCCACAAAGAAGTCTATCCATTGGCTTTTCTGATTCCATATCTTTTTTTACTTCTTCTATGCATCTTATTTGGTCATCTGTTTCTACATATGGAAAACTATCTTCAAACTCTGTTTGCCATACTGTATCTTTAGAAAAACTATATCCTTTTGAATGTTGTCTTTTAGCATATAATTCTATTAATTCTTTAGCTACTTCTCTTAAATTATTCTTTACTTTTGATTTAGTATTTTCCCATTCTTTGCTTCCTAATCTATTTATCTTCGGAGCTCCATCTCCTGAACCTATATATTTTCGTATGTTGTCTAGTGAACTTGTTGGAATATATAGGATATCTCCATCTTTATATTTCACTTTAATATAGTCTTTTGTTACTCCATCTGCTTTTATAGTATTTACACCTATGTATTCTCCTATTCCATGAGTTCTATGAACTATGTAATCTCCTACTTTTAAGTCTGCAAATATTACTGTTTCTCCCTCTTTGAAGCTTTGTGTTAATTTTGTTTTTTTCTTTTCTTTTATTGTAAATAATTCATCTGCTGCTATTACTAAAAGATTGGCATCAAAGCTTTCAAATCCAGCAGATATAGTTCCAGATGTGATTGTTACCACCCCTGGAACTATGTCATTTTCTAATTTTTCATCTAATATATACTTTATATTTTTTTCATCTAATAGCTTTGATAATTTTTTTGCATTTTCAAAACTACCACTTAAGACTACTGTTTGTTTTTTGTTTTTATTTGCTTTTTGTAATTCCTCAAACAATAAATCCATTGAACCACGAAAAAAGTTGACCTCCCTATAGCTAAAGCTATATCCGTTTCTTTTTGCATGCATACTTTGGATATCTGTAAATCCAATTTCTTTATTTTCTAAATATATTGTTTGTTTTTTCTCTAGTTTTTCTGTTACTTTTGTATAATTTTTTAATTCTTGCAAACCTTGGATAGGTATTTTTTTCTTTTCTACTAATCCTTTTAAGATTGTTTCTGTATCCTTTATTATATTTTCTGATCGAGCTTTTATTTTTGAAGCTTCATCTAAAAATATTATATAGTCTTTACCTAGATAATCTAAAAATGTTTCTGGCTTATTATAAAAGTAATTAAAATATTTATCTATTTTATTAGAGTAATCTCCATTTTTTATTTGTTCAATATCTTCTTTTGCAATATTATATAATACTCCTGCAAACTTGCTTTTCTCAATTTTTTCACATACTGTTTCTAAATCATTTTCTAGTATATATTCAAAAGCAGGATATATTTCTATTTCATTAACCATGTCTGTAGAACGTTGAGTTAATATATTAAATTTTCTAATTGAATCTATTTCATCTCCCCAAAACTCTACACGGATTCCTGACTTATTATCTATTGCAATATCTGCGATTCCACCTCTTATGCTGAATTGTCCTTTTCCTTCTATTAGATCATATCTCTCATATCCTAATTTTATTAAAGTTTCTTTTAATTGCTCTAGACTTAGCTCTTGTCCTACTTTTAAGTTTAATATATTTTGATATAGCACTTTTCTTGAAATCATGGGCTGCATTGCCGCTTCTATTGTTGTAACTATTATATTGCCTTTTTGGTTTACTATATCATTTAATATTTTTATTCTTTCAAATAATGTATCTTTACTTTCGGCAATATAATCATAAGCAAAAATTTCTTTTTTGGGAAAGAAATCCACTTTTTCTTCAAAATATGTTAAATCTTTTACTATTTTCTTTGCTTGCAATTCATTATAAGTAATTATGCATATTGGCTTCTCTTCATAAAAATGTGTTGAATATGCTAAATGAATTTTTCCACTGTCTGTCATTCCTGATATCATCATTGGTGATATTTCTTTAGACACATCATCTAAATATGTTTTATATTTCTTCACGTTTGGAATTGTTTTTACCAATGAATTCATATTTATCTCCTCTATATTTATATATATTTAAATTCTGTCTTTATTTATAAACTCAGTTTAAAATTATATCACGTTTTTCTATATCTTTCAATTGTTTTCTTGTAAATCATTTATATTAGTGGTATAATATTCATAGTTTTTATGTTAACAGAAAGGATTTTTTTATGGCAAATAAATTTAGTTCATATGTAGAAAAAGATTCTCTTGAATATAATGTTTATAAAGCTGAAGAGCGCTTAGCTTCACAGTTAAAGAGAGGTAATAATGAAGCTAAGTATACTTCAATATATTTACCTACGGTTATTTCTCATTTAAAAAGTATTATAACTGATAACCCTGATTTAACTACTGAAGAAATTAACACTATTTTATTCAAAGAAATTGATGATTATGCAAAAACTGTTTATGAAAATGCCTATGTTTTTGGAGAATATTTAGAATATCTATGCTGTCAGTATTTATCATCACATCCTGAAAAATATAAAGAACTTTCTGAAGATTTGCTTACTTCTAAATTAGATTTTGAAAATATTGGTTTTGAAAATTGTAAAACTTTTGATGAGTATTTGCTTTTGTATATATATAGCAGAAAAAGGGATTTGTTTAAACAAATATTTGACTCGTATCCATCATTTCCTCATACTCAAGAAAATTATAAAAATTTTGATAAATTATTACAAGATAATATTAGAATAGCTTCTAAGTTTTATTTTGATGAATATTTTTCATTACCTGAAGTCTCAAATGTTCTTGCATCTGATGACCATTCTGCCAAAAAAAGAGCTAAAATAAAAGAGTATTCTACATGGTATAGAAATCCTAGAGATAAAAAAGATTTTGAGCTATATACAAATATATTTATGTATGGCTCTTATCAATATATTCTATCTGATCAAGAATATATTTCTCACGAAATGAGAAAAGATTTATCTCGAGCTATTTCTAGGACTGTCGGTCAACTTGATAACTTAGGTCATCTTGATGATTATATGGTTGATTTTGTTTTTGAAATGTCTCGTATGGAATATCCTGAATTTGCTAATGTTATTTGCGATAATGGTTTTCCATCTAAAGAATTTGTTGAAGATTTAGTTAAAAAATCAAAGGATCTTTCTGCTTTAGATTCTTCTATTGATATGATGCCTGAATCAGAAAGGCCTAGAGCTTTTTCTAAGATTTCATATCTAAAACGTTTGCTTAATCAGAAAAAAGAAGAAATTAGGTCTCATTTGAATAAAGAAAAAGTTAAATCTGCTTTAGGCGAAAACTTTTTAAATTCTTCAAAAAATGTTTCTTTAGAAGGATTACTCGCTCTTAATTCTTTTTGGGCTAATAGATATGTTAAAGAATTAAATTTATATGCTCAAGCTATGTTTGCAATTAATAAGTTTGATCTAGTTGATAAAGTAAGAGAAGATACTTCGACTTTCATTTCTGAAAAAGATTTACAAAGTATGCTTATTCAAATGGATACTTTTTATCAACATGCAAATTTATTTTTATCAGAACAACAAAGACTTCTTCATTCATCATCTAAAGAAGATGATGAAACTGAATACGAAGATGGTGATGTAGAAGAAAAGATTTTTAGATTTTCTTATGAACCTTTCACAAATGATATTTCTAAAAAATTTGGAGAACAAAAATATGCTTCTTATTTTTCTCAGCTTTTACCTGACTGTAAAAATGATATAAAAGATGATTCAAATTGGTATATTAGACTTTTTAATCCTATCTTCTCTAGCTATTTAATGAAAAATGAAATGCTTAATGTATTGCTTTTAAGTATAGGAAATTCGCAATCCGAAACTTTTCCTAATGCTGGAATTATATTAGAAAATCACAAAGCTGAATCTACTGAGTCTTTAGATGGTAAGTCAGCATATATTCCATATTTTCCTATAATTGGTTTGGATGCTGGACTTTCTTTTCCAGTTCGTATACACATTAAGAAAACTGCCTTAATTGATTTTCTAAAATCTTTTAATGGTAATGCGATGCTTCCTATTTATGAAGGTTCTAGTGATTTTCATAGCCCTTACAAAAAAAATTCTCCACTTGCTGCATCACTAATAATGCCGCTTACCGAAAAAATTAAAACAATTTTTAGAAAGGGAATTTCTAAATCCGAATTTGCTTCTGCAAATTCTCAGGATTATCACCCTCATGCAAAGTTTGTTTCGCATTTAGCTTTTAATTCTGTAAAAAAAGTGCCAGCTCATTTAGCTACGGTTGATAATTCTAAAAGAAAACCTAAATCTACTTTTGTTAGAAGATATATTAATTTAGAAAATGGTTTTATCTATAAATTAGTTGATGATAAATATGTTAAGGTTGACCCTAAAACTGTTTCAAAATCATCACAAGGAGATGATGAATATGAATTTTAATAAAAATGTTTTTTCTAAGCATTTTAAAGATAATGATTATGATTTTTGCGCTGAAATGCTTAGAAGTTCAATAATCGATTTTTTAGTAGATAAAATTAAACTAAAAAAGCCTGATTATAAGTATTCTACAATTACTTTCTTAAAAAACGATTGTTTTACTTATTTAGAGCCTGTCTATCAAGATATGGCTGTTCAGCTTTATACTTTTAGTTTTAATGAAGAGCCTTCTGAATATGAATTGTCTCGTATGATGGAGATGTATCAATATTTAATAGTTAATGATAAAAAAGAACAATAATACATTGTTCTTTTTTTGTTCATACTGAATATTTTTTACTATGAAAAAGTTTAGTAATTATTTATTGACTGTTTTGATAATTATCTTTGGAATATGTTTAATTGCATTTTCTAAATCTAATATTTTATCTGTTCAGTCATCTTTAGATTTGTTTTTAAACGCAATATTTCCTAGTTTATTTCCATTTTTAATTGTATGTGAATTACTTTCATATACTTTTGTTTTTTCTTTTTTATCGACCAAATTTGGACGAATTATGAATTCTGTTTTTAATGTATCTTCTATAGGAGCTTATCCATTTGTGCTTGGTCTTTTTAGTGGGTATCCTGTAGGTGCTAGAATTGTCTCTAGTCTAAGACAAGAAAATAAAATTTCAAAATCTGATGGTGAAAAATTATTAGTTTTTACTAACAATGCTGGTCCTATTTTTATTTTAGGAACTATTGGAATTGGAATGTATGGCTCTGCTAAAATTGGTTTTTTGCTTTACTTTATTCATATTATTTCTAGTATAACTATTGGCATTATTTTGGGAAAGCTCTATAGAAACATGTATCGTGATGCTGTTTCTAGTACTTACATGGATTTTTCTACTTTCGGTGAGATTGTTTCTAGTTCTATTAAAAAAGCTTTTTATACTTTAAGTACTGTTTGTGGTTTTGTTATTTTATTTTCATTAGTTATTTCTATGATTCAAGTTTCTGGTATCTTGAATTTTATAAATAATATATGGATTCAAAATTTTATTTTAGGTTTAATTGAAATTACTAGTGGAATTAATCTTATTTCTGGAATTGCAAGTACAAATCTCTTAGTAAAATTATTATTTACTTCTTTTCTTTTGGGTACTGGCGGTATTTCTGTTTTGCTTCAGGTTTGGAGTGTAATTTCTGACTCTGATTTGTCTATAAAACCTTATTTTATTGCTAAAATTTTAAATGGTGCTTTATCCTCAGTTATTTTATATTTAGCTTACTTATTTGTGATGTAATAGATAAAAAATCTCCCAATTATTAATAAAATAATTGGGAGTTAAAATTTATTCTTTTATTGCTTTTTGTAGCATTTTAATTTCTTCTATTTGATCTGTTCTTGCAAAATAGTCTTCTTCACTTACTTCAGTTACATATATTTTGTCTTTCATTCCAAACTCTTCAAGCCATGCTAGTTCTTTTTTTAAAGACTCATAATTTTCATGCTTTCTTCCATGAGTTTTCTTTTCTACGTATCCATCATTATTTAATGCTGCTGCAAAATGAATTTGTTTTACATATTTTTCACAGTCTTCTTTATTTAGTTCTTCATGTAGCATTGTGTTAAAGTCTTTTTTTAGAATATTTGCTTTACAGTGCATATGAGTAGTATCTATACAAGCTCTCAAATTTGGATGGTCAATATATTTACATATTTCTATTACTGAACATTCTTCTTTTTCATCTAGTAACATAAATAAGTTTTCAATTAGCATTATTACTTCTGTATTTTCTATTATTTTTAAATACTCTTTAATAGTGTCTGCTAGTCCACTGGCTTTATATTGTTCTTTTGTCCAATATGTATGATAATTTATACATATTTTTATGTTTAATTCCTTTGATAGTTCTACTAGCTTATGTAGTTGGCTGGCAATAAGCTCTCTATCTTTTAGGACTAGTAGTTCTATATTATAATCTGATAAAGGTGGGTGTACTATGATTTCTTTTAAATTTGGAAATTCTTCTTTTCTTTGCCTTATTAGACTTTCAAAATCGAATTTATCTGCAATATTTTTTTCGTGAAAAAACTGTAATTCCATTCCTTCACTATTTCTATTTATTTCGTTCATTTCTTCACTCATATCTTGTAAACTAGTTTTAGGATAAATTTTCATTTGTTATCACCTTTTTTCTTTTAATTTTCTTTTGATTTTAATATTTTTAAAGCACTTTTAAAGTTCATTTTTGTTCCAGTGTTTAATATTGCTGATGAATATATTTTTATAGATATTTTGGCAATTATTATAATTGATATAATTAGTATAGCAGCTGATGATACTATTTCTCCTGTTTTCGCACTGCCTACTAGGATTCTAAGTGGCATACAGAATGGTGATGAAAATGGGAATACTGCTGCAAATAAATTAATATCGCTTGCAGGATTCATCATTGAAAAATATGCTAAATAAAATCCTATCATAACAATCATGGCTATTGGTCCATTTGCTGATTGAATATCTTCTGGCTTTGTAACCATTGATCCTGTTAAAGCATATAAGAATGCATACATAAAATATCCTAGTAAAAAGTATGCTAGAGTTGCGATATAGAAAACTGGTGTTAGGCTTGACATATCAAATACCGTTTTTAATAATTCTGCATCTAAGAATAAGTTAGCAGATAATACTGTTACTCCTACAATTATTATTACTTGCGCTATTCCAACTATTCCTATTCCTAATGTTTTTCCTAATACTATTGTTCTAGGTGATGTTGATGTTACTAATGTTTCCATTATTTTAGATGTTTTTTCTGTTGTAATTGAAGTTGATACTTGATATGCACAGAAATATATTGCAAAGAATAATGCTATACTTATCATCATTGATATAAATATATTTCCAGAAGCAGCATTTTCATCTGTTTGGATTACATTTACATCAAATTGTGTAAACATTGCTTGTAGTTGTTCTTGCGTTATGCCTGCCTTTTGAATTTGAACAGCCGTATATTGTGTTTGAAAACTTTCTAATAAATCTTCTGGTATGCTTTCTCCCATTGATAGGCTACTTACTACATAGTCTATTTTTATTGTATTTTCTTCTTTTTTAAATATAAAACATGAATTATATTCTTCATTGTTAATTTTTTCTTTTATTTCATCTTGTGACGTTTTTTCTTTAGTTATTGTATATTCGTATTCTTCATTGTCTGTATCTAATTTTATTAATTCTTTTCCAAAAATATTTTCTTCATCTACAATTAATATTTTTGCTTTTTCGTCATCAGAAGATTTTGAAAATGCTTCGATGATATTAGGTACATTAAATCCTATAATTATTATTCCTATAATTATTAACATTGATATTATAAAAGATTTTCTTTTTATTGTCTCTTTTATAGTAAATTCCATTACTGTAAATAAGTCTTTCATTTTATTCACCTACCTTTTCTATAAAAATTTCGTGTAATGTAGGTTTTAATATTTCATATTTTTCTACTTTAACTTTTTTGGCAACTAGTGTTTCTAATATCTCTTCTGCCTGTTTTTCATTTTCGATTTGTATTATATATTTATTTCTATTATGTTCTTTTACTTTTAGATTATCGATAACTTTTGTAATATCTTCTTTTGTATCTATTTCAAGTTTATTTTTAGGATATACTGATTTTATTTCGTTTAAATTACCTTTTAATACTGTCTTACCTCTACTTAAAATAACAATATCATCACAAAACTCTTCTACTGAATTCATTTGATGACTGGACATTACTATATATTTTCCTTTTTCTACTAATTCTAATATGACATCTTTTAAAAGGTCTGTATTTACTGGATCTAGTCCACTAAATGGTTCGTCTAAAACTACTAAATCTGGATTATGCATTACTGCTATTATAAATTGTATTTTTTGTTGATTTCCTTTTGATAATTTTTCAGCTAAACTGTTTTTATATTCTGTCATCTTTAATCTTTCTAGCCAATAATCTATATTTTTTTCTGCATCAGCTTTCTTCATTCCTTTTAATTTTGCAAAATACATAAGTTGATCAACAATTTTACTTTTAGGGTATAATCCTCTTTCTTCTGGTAGATAGCCAAAGTTTACAGATTTTCTATCTACAGCTTTTCCATTCCATGTTATATTACCTGTGTCTTTTTTTATTATACCAAGCATCATTCTTATAGTTGTTGTTTTTCCTGCTCCATTTGTTCCTAGTAGAGCAAAAACTCCTGGTTTTGATATTTCAAATGAAATATCATCTACTGCTTTTTTGTCAATAAATGTTTTTGTTACATTTTCAATTTTTAATCCCAATTTTCTTCCTCCTATTTTTCTAATAATGTTAATAATCCTGTCATAAACTCGATAATTCTATAATATTTGTACAAATATGCTTTTGTTTCATTGTCATTGGTAATTGGCTTAGTTAAAACTTCATTATCAAAGAATCTAAAAAATACCATATTTTTGTGAATCATGTATTCATATTTATATTTTGTTTCTTCTTGAAATTTTACAATATATTCTAATACTTCATCTGTTAAAACTTTTCTTGCTTCTTCTATTGATTCTGCATACATATATAGTCCTTGACCTGGAATTTCGAATTTCTCTTTTTTATTGTTCTTACTATTTACTTTCATTACATCTATTTCATCAATTGATTTTGCTAGAGTTCCATATATAAAAATTCCTCTAAATAATTCTTTATTGCTTCCTTTTACTATTATATTTGAAAGTGAAATATTATGATTTTCTTTTGATCCTGAAATTACACCTTTAGACTCTAATCTTCTATACATTCTATTAAAACCTGATTTTCTATAATAGCTTCCTGATAGTTCTTCATCTTTTTCATAAATAAATCCATCTTCAATGTGTACAGCTAATTCTGATAATGCAAATTCACTATATTTATTTTGTTTTTCGATTATTTTTCTTTCACCTTTAAAAGTGTAGAAAGTGCAAAATATAAACATCATTGCTGCTACTGTTAAAAAAATGTACTTTGAATTAGGTTCTCCTGTTATAAATGATATAATTAAACAAACTACTATTATTCCTATTATTAAGCCCTCTGACTGTCTGATATCTTTTTTATATTCGCTAACGTTTTTTCTTTCTTTTTCAAGCTTTTCGTTTGTCCATTCATAAATTTTTTCAAATTTTTCATTCATACTTATTACCATCTTTCGTATTATTTTGAAAAAATTATATCACATTATATTATTTTTTACTATGTTGAAAACAAAAAAAATAGACAGATAGAAATATCTGTCTATTAAAAATTATTGCATTTCTTCTACTAGTGACTCTAATACTTCTATATCCTCAAATTTTTCTACTAAATCATTTATCTTTTCTTGTGATTCAGTTAAATAATTTTGAACTGCTGTTTGATCATTCATGTCTATAGATTCTTTCTTTGGTATTGTTGGTATTGAAGCTTCTCCAACTTTTATATTTGATTTTGCTATTAAATCCATTTTTGCAACTATATAGTCTGGAATATTTACATCTATAGATAATGTTGTTGTATCTTCATATTCTTTGTCATCATTTTTTGTGATTTCTGATTTTACAGTTATTGTTCCATTTCCATATTCACCAGCATTAACCTTTATGCTCGCTTCATTTTTTGATTCTTCTTGAACATAATCTATTTCAAAAGAGAAGTCTGTTCCTAATTCTTTAGCAATTGTTTTTGATGGTGTAACTTTTAAGTTTATTCCATTTTCTTTTTCTGTTAAAGTAATATTAGCTATATCTATAGAAACTCCTTGAAATTTTGCAGCGATATTTATATCTGTTGTTTCTTTATTAAATGTTGTTTCTACACTTACTTTTGTATCTTGAATTTCTAATACTATGTCTGTTCTATATACTTTTGTTGATGTTGCATAAACAATTAATTTTAATGAACCATCAAATTCTAATTCATCTATAGCATCATTTATTTCATCTATATTATTGTATATTTCATCAACTACATTTTTAAATTCTTCTGCTGAATCTTCATCAAGTTCTGTTGCCATTTCAGCAAAAGTATTCATTGTATTTTGTAATATTTCTTTTAGTTGTTCATCATCTTTAAATGTTTCTACGTATTCTTTTAGTAATTCTTTTAAATCATTATCATCTAATTCTAAAGTAAGTTTTTGACAACTTTTATCTTTTCCATTAACTTCTACTTTGTCTTTTTTTGATTCTATTTCTTTTGATTTTGAATTTATAAAGTCTTTAAATACTTTTTCGTATCTTTCTGATATTTCTTCTTGTGTCTTTTCATCTATATCTACAGACTCGCTTACTTTGTTAGCACTTTCCATTCCTGTAGTTATCATTTCTTTTATTTCGTCTAATGATACGCCTTCTTGTTTTAATATATCTTCAATATCTTTTTCACTTAGAGTTAACCATTTTGAGTTTATTGTTTCTGAACGTATTCCTAATTGAGAACCATCATATACTGCTTCTCCTGATAATTCTACATCTTCAACTTCTCCATCAAGTTTTACATATGCAGATTTATCTCCATCATATTTTGCTGTTAATTTTAATTTTGTTTGATTTAATAAATCTACTATATCATCAATATCAGATTGATCTGTTGAAGCATCTTCAATCTCTAGTTTATCAATTTTGGTAGATAATTCAGTAGATACTTCAAAAGCAGAGCTTGATTCGTAATTATTTAAAACTTTTAATTCATTTCCATTTTCTTCATTTTGTTCAAATAGATTTTTTAATGGCTCTGTAAAAGATTCTCCTAATTTTTCAATTCCTGCTGACATTTTGCTTTTTTTGCTTAGGTTTACATCCCAAACGCCTGTTGCAAGTAAAATTCCTACTGTTATTGCTGCAATAATTATAACTGCTATTATAGCAATTATGATTTTCTTTACTTTATTGCTGTTTTTCATATTTTCCCCCTATAAAATTTATATTTAATATATAATACATATTTTGTATTATAAAATATTGATAACTTTTATCTAAAAGTATATGTTTGGCTAAAATCATTACCATCTATTTTCATATCAACTTTTATAGCCTTTTCTTCAGCTTCATATTTTATTTTAAAATATGTAACTTTGTCACACACTTTTATTTTATTATAATATATGCCTTCATTGACATATGATAATATATTTCCAGATTCCATGAATTTAATTGCAGTTCCATCTTTGTCGACATCTGTTGGTGTATCTACATTTGGAAATTCATATCCTATACTAGTCAATTCCATATTAGCAATTGCTGCAGTTATATTACTTTTTTCTTGAGTTGTTTTAGTTTCTTTTAACAAGCAATAATTCACTTTACTAAAGTCTGCTGATGCTTGTGTTCCTTCATCAACATTATCTAATCCTTTAGTAAAGAAACCTGTTATCCTTCCTACTATTACCATTATAGTTAGCAACAATGCTATATATGTAAGTAAACTAATTAAAGTTACACCTTTTTCTGATTTCATTTTTTCACCTCTATAATATAATATATTATAAATAATTAATTATCAATATTTTATTGTATATTTCACATAAAAAAAGAATGGATTATACATCCATTCTTTTTTATCATTAAATGTGAATTATTGTAATTCAACAACTGCTCCAGCTTCAACAAATTTAGCTTTGATTTCTTCTGCTTCTTCTTTAGCAGCTCCTTCTTTAACTGTTTTTGGTGCTCCTTCAACTAAGTCTTTAGCTTCTTTTAATCCTAATCCTGTTACATCTCTAACAACTTTGATTACAGCTATTTTGTTTGATCCAGCATCTTTTAATACGATGTTGAATTCTGATTTTTCTTCAGCTGCTGCGGCTCCTGCTGCTCCTGCTGCTGGTGCTGCAACTGCTGCTGCAGTTACTCCGTATTTTTCTTCAATTCCTTTTACTAATTCTGATAATTCAATAACTGTTAAGCTATCGATTTCTTCTAATAATTTTTCTATTTTTTCCATTATAAAAATCCTCCTAAAATTTTATTTTTTATTTATTTTGTGATTTCTAAAGTTCACTTCTTTTTATTATTCTGCTGCTTCTTTTTGTTTTGCTACTTGATCAAGAGCAACTGCAAGTTTTGAAATATTTCCAAGTAATGCTCCAGCAAGTTTTGCAATAAGTACTTCTCTTGATGGAAGTTTTGCAAGTGTTATTAAATCTTCTTTAGATACTACTTTTCCGTCAATTACACCTGCTTTGATTTTATAGAAATCATTATTTTTAGCATATTCATATACTGCCTTTAATGAATCTAAATAGCTGTCTTCTGCTGTTATAACTGCTGTAGGTCCAACTAAGAATTCTTCTAATCCTTCGATTTTGCATTCTGCTAATGCTCTTTTTGTTATGTTATTTTTAATAACTGCATAATTTCCATTAGCATTTCTTAATGTTTTTCTTAATGCTGTTACATCTTCTACATTTATTCCTCTATAGTCTGTTAAAAGAATTAAAGATGATTTTTGCATTTTTTCAGCTAATTTTTTTACTTCTTCTTCTTTTTGTTTTAAGATTGTTTCGCTAGCCACTTTTTCTACACCTCCCATGTTTTGTTTATTTATTTAATTTAAATTAAAAAACTTCAATCTGCCAACTCTCGAGGCAAATTGAAGTTATATATTTTATACTTCACAATTTTACCTCGGTAGGATTTACTTTTTTACCTACTGTCTTTGGCTCTATATTATATTATTTTTGGTTTATGAATAAACCAGGTCCCATTGTAGTAGACATTGATACACTTCTAATGTATTGTCCTTTTGCTGCTGCTGGTTTTGCTTTGATTATTGCTTCTATAATTGTTGTATAGTTTTCTAATAATTTATCAGCTCCAAATGAAACTTTTCCAAATCCTAAGTGAATAATATTAGTTTTGTCTAATCTATATTCAACTTTACCAGATTTGATTTCAGCTATTGCTTTTTTAACGTCCATTGTAACTGTTCCTGATTTTGGATTTGGCATTAATCCTTTTGGACCTAATACTTTACCTAATCTTCCAATTACACCCATCATATCAGGTGTAGCAACTATAACATCATAGTCAAACCAGTTTTCTTTTTCTATTTTTGGAACTAATTCTTCAGCTCCCACAAAATCTGCTCCAGCTTCTTCAGCTTCTTTGGCTTTATCACCTTTAGCAAATACTAAAACTTTTTGAGTTTTACCTGTTCCGTGTGGTAATACTACTGTACCTCTAACTTGTTGATCAGCATGTTTTGAATCAACTCCTAATTTAACATGTAATTCAACTGTTTGGTCAAATTTTGTTTTTGGCATTTTTTCAATTATTTCTAAAGCTTCTGCAGCTTCATAAACTTTTGTACTATCTACTAATTTAGCAGATTCTTGATATCTTTTTCCTTGTTTCATTTTTATTCCTCCTTTGGTTTTAACGGGGTAATATTTCCCCTCCCAATTTTTAATAACTATTCTGTAACAACAACACCCATAGATCTTGCTGTTCCTTCAACCATTCTCATAGCTGCTTCTACTGATGCTGCATTTAAATCTTCCATTTTTTGCTCAGCTATTGCTTTAACTTGTTCCTTTGTTATTTTTGCAACTTTTTCTGTATTTGGCTTTCCAGATCCTTTTTGGATTTTTAAAGCTTTTTTAATTAAAACTGCAACTGGTGGAACTTTTGTTATAAATGTGAATGATTTATCTTTATAAACAGAAATAACAACTGGTATTGTCATACCTGGTTGATTAGCTGTTCTATCATTGAATTCTTTAACGAATTGCATGATATTAACACCGCTAGATCCTAAAGCTGGTCCAACTGGTGGAGCTGGTGTTGCTTTTCCTGCTTCAATTTGTAATTTAATAACATTAACTACTTCTTTCTCTGCCATTATCTAGCACCTCCTTCAAAATGAAATATATTAATCAATTTTTTGCACTTGTGCAAATTCAAGTTCTACTGGTGTTTCTCTACCGAACATAGATACTAAAACTTTTACTTTGTGCTTTTCTTTATTAATTTCTTGTACTACACCAATAAAGTTTTCTAATGGTCCATTTAGCACTCTTACGTTATCATTAACATCATAGTCAATGTTAACTGGTACATCATCAAATCCCATATTTCTTATTTCATCATCTGTAAGTGGAATAGGATCTGTTCCTGAACCTACGAAACCTGTAACACCTCTTGTGTTTCTAACGATATACCAAGATTCTTCTGTTACAATCATTTTTACTAAAACATATCCAGGAAAAACTTTTTTTAGATTTGTCTTTCTTTTTCCTTCTTTAATCTCAACTTGCTCTTCCATTGGAACAATAATATTAAAGAAGAAATCTTCTAGTTCTCTATTTTTTATAGTTTTTTCTAGGTCTGTTTTTACTTTATTTTCGTATCCAGAATATGTATGAACCACATACCATTTTGGCTCTAAGCTATTGTCAACTTGAGACATTTGTGTAGCCTCCTTTATTTTAGATTTTATTTAGCATTTTCTCCTGTTGTATTAGCTTATTGATTTTCTTGATTTAAAACTACATTCTCAGTTCCTTCAACATTTACTTCTTCAACTGGAGTTTCGTTTGTAGTTTCATTTGTAGCTTGATTTTTATTTTCATCTTTTTGAATTGCATTTGAAGTTTTAGTTATAACAAATTCATAACCTTTTTCAAATCCTATATCAAGAACAAATACTATCGCAGCTATTATTATTACAACAGCAATTACTGTTACTGTTTTTACAGCTAATTGTTTAGCTGTTGGCCAAGTAACTTTTTTTAATTCTGCTTTAAAATCTTTAAAGAAAGTTTTTCTTTCTTTTTCATTTTTTACTTTATTATTTTTTGTGTCTTTAGCCATTATTTTTCCTCCTTAAAGGACTATTTTGTTTCTTTGTGTGTTGTACGTTTTTTACAGAATTTGCAATATTTTACTATTTCTAATCTATCTGTATTATTTCTCTTGTTTTTTTGTGTCATGTAATTTCTTCTTTTACATTCTGTGCATTCTAATGTTATAGATTCTCTAGGTCCTTTTGCAGCCATCTACTACACCTCCGTTTTATTTTTGTGAAGTTTTTTATATTTTATTTTAACGATGTGATGCATGATAAATCATGCTTTAATACTTTATCACAAAACGTTTATATTGTCAATCTTTTCCGCTATTTTTTAGTACTTTTTTTCTTTTTTTGAACTGAGTATCCAAATTTTCCTATTTTGTTTCCTAATTCGTAATATCCTCCATTAGCATATGCTATTAAATTGCACTTACTTATATCAAATGCACCATTTTCATCAATATATTTTTCATCGCTATCGATTGATAAAACATCTGCTATAAACATATGATGTGATCCCATTTCTTTTATGTCAGTTACTTTGCACTCTATAGATACTGGTGATTCTGCTATTGCCGGTGCTTGTATAAATTCACATTTCTGTTTAGTTAATTTCATTTCTTTAAATTTGTCTACTTTTGCACCTGTTTTTACTCCACACCAATCTGTAGCAAATGCTAGTTTTTTAGTTGTTAGATTTATTACAAACTCGCCTTTTTCTTTTATTATGTTATAAGAATATCTTTCTGGTCTTATAGATATATATACTTTTGCTGGATTTGTATTTAATATGCCTGTCCATGCTACAGTTATAATATTAGATTTTTCCATATCTCCACATGATACCATAACTGCTGGTATTGGATATATAAATGTTCCTGATTTCCATATTTTTTTTGACATTTTATCTTTCTCCATTACTTTCCCCAACAGCTTTTCGATGTTGCATTGTTGAAGATAAATTCGTGTGACTTTTATTTTTATCTGTATTCAGCATTTTAGGTAATTCTGGAATTGCTGGTACTGTTTCTCTAAAAATCTTCCCAGTTGCATCATCTCTACTATATAGTTCTATTATTTCTTCATCTATTTTGTATATAACAGCCATTGACTCAATATCTTCTTTTTTTCTAAGCATACTGGTTGCTTTTTGAAGCTCTTTTGATACACATAGAGGATCTGTATCATGTGCAACTATATATTCTCTTTTATCTGGAGTCACACTTACTCGTCCTATGTATCCACCATTATATATTGTTGCTTGTTCTAAATTTGTAGTTGATAATAATACTTCTTGTGTGTATCTAATAAATTCTGGGTCAATGTTTGGATTTTCTAATTTTGATTCATTTAGTTCTCCTGAAACTAAAAATATCTCAGCTCCAATTTTATCATCCCATTGACTTATAGAACCTTCTCTCATAGCTACTTGTCTTCTTCTAGAAGCTAATTCTTTATCTTTGTAAAATTTTATAACTTTATATTTTTTAGCAAGGCTTTCTTCTCTATAAGTGATTTTTCCATTTCTTCTAAATCTTCCTAAGCCTATATTACCTATATGATATACAACTGTTTCTACTGGATCTCCTTGATATATTGATCCAAAAGATAACCCTTTTAATCCTTTATATATTCTACCTGTGGTTGGGTCTTTTCTTTCACGTGGTCTTTCAGGTAAGTATGTTACCTCAGCTGCATTATTTGGAATATATCTTTTTTCTTGATTTGGAGAAAAATTAAATAATAGTAGCTCATCTAACTTCATTTTGTAATCAGGATCACAAAGCATATCATAGGCCTTTACTTTTTCTCTTATTATTCTTTCTTGTTTTCTGTTTTCTTCTAGGTCATATTCACCTTTTGTTATTTGTCTGTCTAAATCATCATTCCAAGCACGTAATAGCTCTATATACTTTTTAGTCACATCTGATATTGGAATTCTTTGAGGAATCAATAATGTTCGGTATTCATTATTAGTTCTTCCGTTTTCTGCATTTTCTTGTTGTATTACTAATAATTCTTTCTTTATATTTTTTTGTTCTTCTTCTACTTGTTGTTTTAATTCTGTTTTATCAAATTCTTCAAATGTTCCTAGCATTTGTTCAGTATTCATTTCTTGAATTTTGGCCATTATGCTAATATAAGCTAATTTTATTAAGGCTTTTGCTTCTTCTTCTAAAGCCTTATCTTTATACCCATTATCTCCAGTTACTCTTGCTAGGCAATTTTGAAAATTCGCATTAATTGTGTCTATTGTTATCATTGTATGATTTTTTGCAGTGTTGCTTCTACTAATTAATAATTGAGTTACATAGTTTATTTTTGTCATAACTACTCCTTATTTTGAATATTTTTTATATTCTATACATGCACATAATTTATCTTGACTATAATATACATCAAACTTTCCATTGTTATTTTTTATTATTTCACCAACATATCCTCCATTATATTTTTCTGCTTCTGTTAAATTTAAATCTGAAAATAATATATCAGCATGTAATGAAGTAAAATCTGGATTACTTGTTAATTCTGATAAGTTTAAATCAGTAAATATACTAAATTCTTTTTCAGGAACTTCACTTTTATATTTTGAAATTTCCATACTCTTATATTCTTTTTTTATTCTATAATGTTGTAATGTATAATTATCTCTATATGAAGTTTTTCCTTTAAATTTTTCATACCCTAATGTTCCTATTTTTTGGAACATTATTATGTCATTAAATCTATTTGTCATTTTATATATATCGTTATCTTCTTCTGGAGCATAAGAAATCCCATTTATTCCAATTTTAGAGTATAAATCACTTCTATTTGTTTCAAAATTTATTAGTATTTCTTCGTCTATTTTTCTTTTTTCTATTGGATTAGATAACATTTCATATGATTGATTTTGTAAAAGATATGTTGAAAAAGTTTCTATTATTTCTCTCGGATCCATTATCAATTTTGTTAGTTGTACATCAAACATTTTACTTATTACCTCTAACTGCCTACTATATCCTCTTACTATTTCAATTTGAGTTGCTGAATTTCCTAATAGCAAATTTTGATATGGATTTATATAACTGCATTTATTTTTATTTTTTTCTCTTAATACTTCTTTGTAGCTTTCCGCACTTTGCAATATTTGATTGGCTTTATCTCTTAAGTCGTCTTTTTCTACTTCGTAATCATCACTATAATCTTCTAATATTTTTATTAAACATATATATGAAAATTTTAATTTAATTTTGTCATTTAATTTTTCTATCTCTGGTCTGCTTTTTCCAAATAGGAACGCTGAATCTATTAAAGAGTTATATGTTTCTTTAATATGTCTTTTATCAATAACTTTAGCTTCTTCTTTTACTGCTTTAGTTGTTGTTAATTGCTTTACAAAGTCTAGTTCTATGGACATTTTTTCTCCTTCGCTTATTCTAGTTATTATATTTTATCATATGAAGTATTAAATTCAATAAGTTTTATGTTAAATATTGATTACATTTTTTGCCTTTTTAGTAATGTTTTTACACAAAAAAAGAAATCACAAAACAAATTTTTATTTGCTTTCTGATTTCTTCTTTTTTATAAAATAAAAAAAATCTGGCAACAACCTATCTTCCCAACAAGGTAACTCGTAAGTATTTTCGGCACTTAAAGGCTTGACTTCTGTGTTCGGCATGGGTACAGGTATTTCCCTTTAAGTCATAATCACCAGAAATGTTTTGTATACTTTATGTATTTTTCAATACACTTTTTAGTACACTCAAAAATACATAGATAAATATTTCCTTTTTGAGGTAAACCATTTTGTGGTTAAGCCCTCGATCTATTAGTACTGGTCAGCTACATGTATCACTACACTTACACCTCCAGCCTATCAACCAGGTCGTCTTCCTGGAATCTTACTACTTTACAGTATGGGATATCTTATCTTAAGGTGGGCTTCACACTTAGATGCTTTCAGCGTTTATCCCGTCCATACTTAGCTACTCAGCCGTGCCACTGGTGTGACAACTGATACACCATCGGTATGTCCATCCTGGTCCTCTCGTACTAAGGACAGCTCCTTTCAAATATCCTACGCCTGCGACAGATAAGGACCGAACTGTCTCACGACGTTCTGAACCCAGCTCGCGTACCGCTTTAATGGGCGAACAGCCCAACCCTTGGAACGTACTTCCGCTCCAGGATGCGATGAGCCGACATCGAGGTGCCAAACCTCCCCGTCGATGTGAACTCTTGGGAGAGATAAGCCTGTTATCCCCAGGGTAACTTTTGTCCGTTGAGCGACGGCATTTCCATTCACTACCGCCGGATCACTAAGCCCTACTTTCGTATCTGGTCGACATGTCTGTCTTTCAGTTAAGCTTCCTTCTGCCTTTACACTCTTTCGCGCGATTTCTGTCCGCGCTGAGGAAACCTTTGGGCGCCTCCGTTACTCTTTAGGAGGCGACCGCCCCAGTCAAACTGCCCGCCTGACATTGTCCCCGAACCAGTTTATGATTCATGGTTAGAATTTCA